>Ga0256913_10001730_pt1 | contig 11163 bp, 11 predicted proteins | sample Axial_MatmetaG_FD_185970 | JGI IMG/M metagenome (GOLD analysis project Ga0256913, IMG submission 185970) | Deep-sea worm associated microbial mat communities from Axial Seamount, Juan de Fuca Ridge, Pacific Ocean - Axial_Mat | ecosystem: Environmental > Aquatic > Marine > Oceanic > Microbial...
GTTAACCCGTGCCTTGCGGCGAAGGAAACACCGAAACCAAACCGAACGGGCTTCCCGTTCCGTAAAATACGGGAAAGCAGTTCCCGAAAAGCTTTGAGAGAGTAGGGAAAATTAAAATATTCGAAAATGAAATATTTAATTATATCAATACTATTCGCCGGTTTAACTTTAGCAAGCTATGCAAAAACCATTAAATTACCAGATTTAAAGACCAAAAGAGAACAAGTTAATAACGATGACCCCAGAAGTGATAAAAATTCGACACTGTATTTTGGTGAACCGGAGGTGATTGCCAGTGGACAGGGTTGGGTTACTATTCTGTGTAATCCACCGTATACTTACATTTGTGTATGGATACATGATGAAAGGGATAATAATTATAAAACCATCATTGTAAATGATGGTAATTTTACAGAATATAAAGTTCTTTCCGACCTTAAAATTGAGCATAACATAAACGGAACGAAAATAACTTTTAAGAGTAAATAATAAAATAAAGAGGGGGTTAGATTTCCCCCTCTTTACTGAATTTAAAAAACACTCATTATGAAATTATTATTATTAAACTTATTGTTAATATCATTTATCCATTTATTTCCACAGGACAGCTGTGTGGTTAAAGTTTGCCTAAATGATTGTCTAAACTGTTATGCAGGTATGCAAAATATTGAATCCGCAAACAAAAAGATAAAAAAGACAATCGTTTTTCCTGACCTTTCAAAGTCCGAAATAAAAGAGTATCTAAATCATATTTTAAATATTCCTGATGCAAGCAAATATAAGATCATAATTTCCGATTCAATATATAACTTACTAAACAATAGTTTATCGTCAGAAGTTTATGTGTATACTGAAAACGAACTGACAGATTATTCGTTACTAAAAAGATTTGATGGTTTTGAAAAGAAAAAAGTTTTTGAAATTAAATTACCTGATACAATTGCAATTTCAAAGTCTGCGTACATTATTAATACTAATAAGTATTTTTTAATTTCCGACTATATGTTTGGAAAGTTTGTTTTCGTTGGTAAACGTAAAGATAACCATGTGTCTGTTATAACAGGACGCGATTTGACGACACGTGCAAATTATATCAAGATTGCAGGTGATACTTCTGCCTATAACCTCTTTATCAAATATAAAAGGCAGTTAAAAAGAGGAAATGCGGACCGCTTCCGTATCCAACCGTCTATGGGAAGTCGAAATGAGATGGTTTCTTTTTTATTGGTTCCTGATATAAAATTTCATAATGGAACAATGGGCATTGCTTTCAAAACCGGCCTAATTATTTTCAACGGTCCTGAAGAATATAGGATATTACCAATTGATGATAATACTTATCCCAAAGAATATTATGTTAATCCAGGTTCTTTTTCAGAATATCAAGGTAAATATTATCTGCAAATGGGAAAGGTTGATAAAATGGCAGAAAAACAAGACATTATTGGCGAGTTTGTTTTGGTGGACGATAAGGTTGTTTTTTCACGATTTTTAGATTATCAGCTGCCTTCTGAATATTTCCCAGCAAGTAAATACCGTTACCTTGCAAAAGTCCTGACATTTGTAAATCCTTATGCATTTTTACAATATAGTCTTTCTTATTATAATATAGAACATCATCAAACATTAAAATTACCGCTAGAACCTGTCAATTTGAAATTCAGTTTCAACTACCAAAATGCAAGCTTAACCACGCTTGAATCGAACTACTTTTTTTCTGATGCTAAAATTTCTAAACAAACCATTCGGATATTGTTCAAACAACACGAAAAATATTTTATCACAGAAATAGACAGAGCAGATAACCATTTGATAAGTAAAAAAGAAATTATGAATCCGGATAAACAAATAAAATCAGGTTTATATTTTTATTCCGATAAAGAATTATTTTATTTGTCACAGGATAATTCGATAGTGGTGGAACAAATAAAATACCGCTAAATACGGGTTATTACCTAAGTCTATGAATTGAACAGTAATGAATTTAAAGTTTTCAATTTCGAATAAAAGATCATGTACCAAGGGCCTATTTATCCAGTTAATAATAATAGCTCTTGCTTAGCTAATCATTGTGGTACTGATGATGTTAATTTATGTATTAATAATAATGAGATATTTCCATAAAGATTCTTACCGCACTGAGCTTACTAAGTAAGTTCAGTGCGGGTTTTTACAAAAAACCATTTCATTGACAAAAATGAAACATAATTTTTTTATCGCAGAAAACTTTGACGTAAAACATATGAAAAGAAAACATTTTACCGGATTAGTATTGTTAACCGTAATATTATATATGTTATTTAGTTGCACAAAGATTGTCAACATTGAATTACCAACAACAAAGCCGAAACCGGTAGTTTTTTCATTAATTGAGAATAAACATACGGTAAAATTGTATTTTAACAATTCGTATAATATTCTGGATTATGTAGATAGTAACCATCTATATAGTGATAAAGCCGATATAAAATGTTATCTGAATGGACAATATCAGGAAAATCTTTATTATAAAGAAGGTTATTTTTATACTCTTAATACAAGTCCGAATCCCGGAGATACCATCGCCGTGATAGTTTCACCGGAAAATGGGCAACAGCAATTATTTGCCGAAACAGTTATTCCATCGAAAATATCCATTGACACCATAGTTTTTACCGATTCTGTATTTCATGATCAAGACGAAACGTATTATTCAAGTATTCAATTGAGTTTCAATGATCCGGCAGGAAGAAAAAACTTTTACGAAATTTATATTCGTGCTAAATGTTTGTGTGATGAGACTGTTGAATATGAAAGCGTTATGGGTTATCATAGTGACGACCCCGTTATTACATCAGAAGGGATAATTACCCCGTTCGGCAGTACGGGCAATGCTGATTTTTATGATACCGAACCTGTTTCTGTTATTTTTTCTGATTCATTATTTAGCGGTGAGAATGTCTTGTTGAATATAGCTTTTATGCGTCCCTGCGAGTATGTTACAGGACAATATCAACCGTGTAAGTTTGCGCTTTCGGTTTATCTTTCAAATGTTACAAAAGAGTATTATTTATATCGCAAAACTTTATACAAACATTTGATTTCACAAGAAAGTAATTTATGGAGCGGGTATGTTGAACCCATTCAGATGTATTCAAATATAAAAGGAGGGCTAGGAGTTTTTGCCGGCTATACATGTGATTCGGCAACCGTGAATCCTAATTAAGATGATACGACTATGAGAAAGTATTTAATATTGGGTTTTCATATTATTATTTTTTCATCCTTATCGGGACAAACCGTTACGGTCGGCGGGTATATTTCCGATGCATCAACAAATGAAAAAATAGGGGATACTTATATTATTGCCGTTCCGGCTAACAAAGTAGCTATTAGTAACGAATACGGTTTTTTCAGTATTCGGTTGTCAAAATCAGACAAACAAAATTATCTGATATTCAGCAACGTATCTTATAAATCTGATACCGTAAAAGTATCTTTAGATACGGATACACTTTTAAACATAAGACTCAAATCCGGAATAGATTTGCAAACAGTAAGCATTGTTGGAAAAAGAATTGAACCGATTGAACAACGAAATGAAATGAGTATTGTTTCGATTCCCATTAAGCAAATAAAAATGTTACCTGCTTTGGGAGGAGAAAGTGATATTATAAAAGCTTATCAATTGATGCCAGGAGTCCAGTCCGGAAATGAAGGAAGCAGCAGTTTAATTGTCAGAGGCGGATCTAATGGTCAGAATTTGATTCTGATTGATAATACACCTGTTTATTACATCAATCATCTCGGAGGGTTTGTTTCCATTTTTAACAGCGATGCCATAAGAAGTACAAAGTTGTATAAAGGCGGATTTCCCGCACGTTTTGGCGGAAGACTGTCTTCTGTATTGGCTGTACGATTGAAAGACGGCAATAATAAACATGTCGGCGGAAACTTTTCCATTGGGCTGTTAACTATAAAACTGATGTTGGAAGGCCCCATAAAAGATAGTTCTTCAACATTTTTAATATCTTATCGGCGTTTTTTATACGATCTCTTTATGAGACCTATAACGAAAATAGAAACAGGTAATAGTTCGTCCGGCTATTTCTTTCATGATTTAAATATAAAACTTAGTCATACTTTTTCGCTAAAAAACAGAATATATTTCGGACTTTATTATGGAGACGACAAGGTTAAGACAAAATACAAAGAAACCAGTCAGGACTTAACCAACAAATCAAAATACAGAGAACAATGGGGTAATATTTTAGCAACTTTACGCTGGAACCATCTTTTCTCATATAAGTTTTTCAGTGATATAACTTTTTCTTTCACAAGATATCGCTACAGTACGGAGCTGAACTCGGAATTGAGTCAACAGGATTTAACACAAATAAATTACAGCAAATTTCACACAGGAGTTTATGACGAAAACCTTCAAGCGGATTTTGAATATTTTCTAATTCCGCAATATAAAATACGATTTGGCTTATTTTCGTCTTACCATACATTCATTCCTGAAAATATTGTCTTTACATCAGTAACAAACCAACAAAAGATTATTGACAAATCCTTTTCGGAAGAAAAATTACATTCATTCGAGTCTGCTGTTTACGTAGAAAATATATTAAGTCCCGGAAAACGTTTAAAAATAAATTTGGGAGTGCGTTTATCGGGATATGTTGTGAACGAAACGTTTTTCTTTTCACCGGAGCCTCGGCTATTAGCTGATTATATAATCGGAAAAAAACATGCCATTAAATTATCCATATCAAAAATGCACCAAAATATTCATATGCTTTCCCATTCGGGTGCTGGTGTCCCCGTTGATTATTGGTATCCTTCTTCCGGTTGGGCCCCTCCCGAAATTTCGTGGCAGTATTCAATCGGTTATGCTACAACAATAATGAACCTGTTTGAAGCAAGTATTGAGGGTTTTTATAAAAGTTTAGATAATTTGATAACTTTTAAGCCCGGAGCTACATATTTTGGAACAAGCGAATCGGCACGACAGAAAATTGAAACAGGAGGAACGGGAACGGTCTTCGGTGCAGATTTTCTTATTCAAAAAATGGTCGGTAATTTTACAGGATGGATTGGTTATACATGGATGAAAAATTATCGGCGTTTTGATAACATTAATAATGGTGATCCTTACCCATATAAATATGATCGAAGAAACGATATAAGCATTGTTTTGAATTATCATTTCTCAGATAAGATTGATCTTTCGGCCACTTGGGTTTATGGTACCGGTGAGGCCCTTACATTGCCAGTTGCCAAATATTATCTTCCTGTTATAATGCCCGGCTCCTCTGATCAAACCCCCTATCTGCAGGAAATTTATATCTATACGGATAAAAATGCATTCAGGGCTAAACCATACCACCGGTTAGATATTGGGATTAATTTCAGAAAATCGAAGAGATGGGGTGAACGTGTATGGAATATCAGTATTTATAACCTGTATAATAGAAAAAATCCTTATTCTTATTATTTCACAGGTGAAACAAATTCAACCGGAGGTACAACTTCCGGTAAAGTATATCTTGTCCAGCAGAGTCTTTTCCCGATTATTCCGTCATTTAGCTATTCTATCAGGTTTTAGTTTTATAAATCCTGATTGAGAACTACTTTAAAAAAAGAGTTGTAAGAAAAATATATGTCTATTGTAATCAGGTGTGTTTCCAGATTTCTCCGGCTACCCTTTTCTTATTTGTAATAATTACAAATTACACGGGTTTCCCTTTTCCGTCGTTTTTTTTTTAACATTTGAATGCCAAGCAATTGTGAATAATGAACAGAACGGAATTTCCCGGTATCTCTCCGTAACTTTTTTACTTGGTATAAAAAAATGATTTAAACAACTATGAAAACTCATTTTATCATAAAATCCATCATAATATTTCTTGTTATTTCTTCTTGCAGTCCGGTTTTAAAAACAATTACGGGGGTGAGGGACATAAAAGTTGAAACCGTAAATGAACTTAAAGAAGTATGTATGAAAACAGGTATTGATCCCGGTGAGGCATATATATACAGAGCAGAACCGAAATTTGAAATGCCCGATAGTTCGCAAATAAACTTCCGTTTCGCCGATCAGGTGCTGGTTTTCAATAAAGACGGCGACCGTATTATTTACAAAGGAAAACAAACCGGTAATTACTGCTCGCTTCCTTCGGATGATTTCTTTTCGGGATTAAATTCTATCTTTTTGCCCCTGGATACGGTAAACAACCTCCAAAACATTCTTAAAGGTTTCAGAAATATTATGACAGGCAGATCTCCGGACATTGACACGACTGCAAACTTCTATCTTGTCTATTTTTGGGCAAAATGGTACCAATCGTTTACAAAAAAGAATGTTAAGTCAATGCGGGAGATTTTGAAAAAAGCAGATACAACCGTAAATATACAGTCTTTCTATCTGAATAACGATTTTGTCGGTTTAAACTATCCGCAAAATGTTGATTTTAAGAAATTGAAAATAGATGTGTCTTTATAATTGGTCGTATCGGAAAGAGCGAAACAAAGGGGGAAGGGATTTTATTGTTTGGCCTGAAAACAATTTTCATCCTGACAAGAAATGGTCGGTATGCACTCCGGCACTTATTAAAGGGAAAAAAGAAGGGGTTCCGTTGTACCGCTACCTGAAAGATCCGCTGGTGCGGAAGTTCGGGGCGGAATGGTACGATAAGCTGGTTGCAGAAATAGATAAATAAAACGCCTGAAACAAAAACGGGCGCAAAAAATAGCGCCCGTAAAAAAGAAATAAAAAATACTTTTTTATTCAGCAGCATTGCCCCCCGAACCGGCAGCCATCCCTTCCAGCTCTTTGTCCATGTGGAACATCCCGGCTTTGTCGCCGCCGATCAGTTTCATCTTGTCCAGAATGGTGCTGAACAGACTCTCTTCTTCAATCTGCTCGGTGATGAACCACTGCAGGAAGTTGGCCGTTGTATAATCTTTTTCGTTGAGGGTTACCTCATAAACGTTGTTGATCGACTCCGTAATATATTTTTCGTGTTTCAGAATTTCAGTGAAAATTTCTGTCAACGAAGCATAATTGAGCGGAGGCACTTCCACCTCTAACAGTTGGGCCTGTCCGCCTCGATCGTTCACGTAGTGTACCAGCTTCAGCATGTGCATCCGTTCCTCGTCAGCATGTTCATAAAGAAAAGCGGCAGCTCCCGGATAGCCGTTGGCTTCGCACCAGATGGCCATGGCCAGGTAGAGGCGGGAGGAATATTCTTCTTTTCTTATTTGCTCGTTTAAGGCATTTTCAACGTTCTTGTTCATCTTTTTCGGGTTTTAAGTTTTGAAAGGCAAATTTAACGAAATAAAAAAACGCATAACCAACAGGCTATGCGTTTCTTCGTGTCTTTTATAAAAAATTAACCTTTCAAAGCCTCGGCACCGCTGACGATCTCCAGGATTTCGTTGGTGATGGCAGCCTGTCGGGCTTTGTTGTAAGATAAGTTCAGATCTTTGATCAGCTCGTCAGCATTCTCCGTTGCCTGGTGCATAGCTGTCATACGTGCTCCGTGCTCAGCGGCGAAACTGTCGGCCAGTGCTTTATACAGCTGAACTTTGATGGATTTCGGCACCAGCGCTTCCAGGATTTCCGCTTTGCTGGGTTCAAAAATGTAATTGGCTTTAATTTCTGTGTTTTCCTTCGTCTCCGATGGTTCCGGTTTTGAAACCGGCAGAAATTGTTCCACCTGCAACACCTGAACGGCAGCATTCTTAAACTGATTGTAAATCAGGATAATCTTGTCATATTTCTTGCTGACAAAAGCATCCATCAGTTCTTCCGAGATCTTCACCGTATTATCAAAAGTCAGATCGTCGAAAATGGCCGTGTTGATGGTAGCGATTTTATAACCACGCGAAGTAAAAATATCGGCGCCTTTTTTACCGATACAATAAAGTTCCACATTCCCGGCTTTATGCTGTGAACTTAACTCGCTATTGATATAATTGATGGTCTCTTTAATGATGTTAGCATTAAAAGCGCCGCACAATCCGCGGTTTGAAGTAACGGGCACCAGCAAAACTTTGTTGTTACCTCTGTCGTCGGCATAGGCTCCTTCATCGGAGCCTTCCAGTCCGCTGCTGAGGTTTTCCATGATCTCATGCAGTTTCTGTGCATAAGGCCTCATCCCCAGAATGGCGTTCTGCGCTCTCCGTAATTTGGAAGCGGCCACCATTTTCATGGCGCTGGTGATCTGCCTGGTTGATTTTACAGAGGCTATTCTTACACGTACTTCTTTTAAATTGGCCATGTGTCAGATCAGTTATTATTCTTTGTATTTATCTGCAATATCTTTGGCAGCATTAGTCAGCACGTCCACTACTTCGTCGGTCAGTTTACCTTCGCGGAGTGTTTTCAGTGCGTCGGCATGATGCTCGTCAAGAAAATGCAAATATTCGATTTCAAAATCCGAAATACTTCTTACCGGTACATCTTTCAACAGATTTTTTGTTCCGCAGAAGATGATGGCAATCTGGTGTTCCACAGTCATGGGTGAATACTGATCCTGTTTCAGAATTTCCACGTTTCTTTTACCTTTTTCAAGGGTGGCCATCGTTGCCGGGTCGAGGTCGGAACCGAATTTGGCAAACGCTTCCAATTCGCGGTATTGCGCCTGGTCGAGTTTCAGGGTACCGGCTACTTTTTTCATCGATTTGATCTGGGCATTACCCCCAACCCTCGATACAGAAATACCGACGTTGATAGCGGGGCGGATACCGGCATTAAACAGGTTACTCTCGAGGAATATCTGACCATCGGTAATGGAGATCACGTTGGTCGGAATATAAGCCGAAACGTCACCGGCCTGTGTTTCAATGATCGGCAGGGCTGTCAGCGATCCGCCTCCTTTGACTTTATGTTTGATACTTTCCGGCAGATCGTTCATCTTTTGAGCAATATCATCGGATTCAATGATTTTGGCAGCTCTCTCCAGCAAACGCGAGTGGAGATAGAACACATCACCGGGATAAGCTTCACGTCCCGGAGGACGACGCAGCAACAGCGATACTTCGCGGTAAGCAACAGCCTGTTTGGAAAGGTCGTCGTAAACCACCAACGCGGGGCGTCCGGTGTCGCGGAAATATTCGCCGATGGCAGCACCGGCAAATGGAGCATAGAACTGCATGGCAGCCGGGTCGGAAGCGGTGGCAATGACAATAACCGTATAGGCCATGGCGCCATGGTCTTCTAAAGTCTTTTTAATATTGGCCACAGTGGAGCCTTTTTGACCTGAGGCGACATAGATACAATAAACCGGCTCTCCTTTTTCGTAAAATTCTTTCTGGTTGATAATGGTGTCAATGGCAATAGCCGTTTTACCTGTCTGGCGGTCGCCTATAATCAGCTCGCGCTGGCCGCGTCCGATGGGGATCATGGCGTCGATGGCTTTGATACCTGTTTGCAGCGGCTCGTTTACCGGCTGGCGGTAGATAACACCGGGGGCTTTGCGTTCCAGAGGCATTTCGAAAGTTTCGCCTTCAATATCCCCTTTTCCGTCCAGTGGTTCACCCAGGGTGTTGATGACACGCCCCAGCAGGCCTTCACCTACGTTGATAGAGGCAATTCTGCCCGTACGGCGCACTTTGTCACCTTCGTTGATGTCTTCAACTTCGCCGAGCAATACGACACCCACGTTGTCTTCTTCCAGGTTCAGAACGATACCTTTCAGGCCTGTTCTTTCAAATTCGACAAGTTCGTTGGCTTCGGCATTGTTCATTCCGTAAATACGGGCAGTACCGTCACCAATCTGGAGTACTGTTCCGACTTCTTCGAGTACGGCTTCCGATTCAAAGCCTGCTAATTCTTTTCTTAAAATGGCTGATACTTCTGCCGGTTTAATGTCTGCCATATGCTTTTATTTCTTTTTGTTTTATATTTTACTTACATAAAGGTTGTCAGAGAACACTTTGGCTAACCGTTGCAGCTGAACTTTAACACTGTTGTTGTATTGATAGTCTTCAAAATTCAGTACAAAACCTCCGATAATATCGGGATTCACTACTTCGGTTACTTCCAGTTCTTTTTTTGTTATCTGAGCCAGTTTGTCTAATATTTCTTTTTTTGTTTTTTCGTTGATGTCTGCAGCAAGCGTAATCGTAACAGGCATGATGTTTTTGTAATCTTTGTAAATAACCTCAAAAGCCTTACATGTCTGCGTTAAAATTCCTTCTCTTCCTTTCTTTACGATCAGGTGCAGGAATTTAATTGTTAGTTTATTGGTTTTTTTACCGAAAAGGCTGTCTAAGATTTTGACTTTTTTGAAATCGTCAAGGACAGGATTGTCCAGTACTCTTCTCAGCTCCCGGCTTTCGTCCAGAACCGAGTTGATCAGGATCATATCCTTAGCTACTTCTTCCAGTTGTTTCAATTCAACAGCCAGATCGAAAAGTGCCTGAGCATAACGTTTAGCCAGTAATGTAGCTCTCATCTCTTATAACTCCTTCGTTTAATTTAAACTTGTTTCTTTCAGGAGGTTTTTAATATAATCTTCCTGCTTCTTTTTGTCTTTCAACTCTTCCCTCAGTATTTTTTCTGCAATTTCAATGGAATAAGTAGCGATGGTGTTTTTAATTTCCACCAGAGCCGCTTTTTTCTCATTTTCGATGCGTTCTTTGGCATTTTCTACGATATGAGCCGCTTCCTCTCCTGCCTGTCCTTTAGCCTCCTCAATGATTTTCTCTTTGATTTTACGGGCTTCGCGCAGAATGGCATCCCGCTCATCTTTGGCTTCGCGCAGAAGTTTTTCGTTATCCAGTTTTAACTCTTTCATTTCTTCTTTGGCCCTGTCGGCAGCACGCAACGATTCTTCAATGGAATCTTCACGTTCTTTCAACGCATTCATGATAGGCTTCCAGGCGTATTTCTTCAATACGAAAAGCACTACCAGAAAAGCTAAGGTCATCCAGATGATAAGACCAAATCCGGGATTAATTAACGACATAATATTTTATTTTTAATAATGATCAAATTAATTGAACCAATGCACTGCAGCCAACCGCTGAAGTGCATTGGTTTCATCATGATTGTTTACAAGAATACGATCAGCAAACAAACAACGATAGCAAAGAAGGCAACACCTTCGATAAGCGCAGCGGCAACGATCATGTTTGAACGAATGTCGCCGACAGCTTCAGGCTGACGGGCAA
>Ga0256913_10001731_pt1 | contig 11158 bp, 12 predicted proteins | sample Axial_MatmetaG_FD_185970 | JGI IMG/M metagenome (GOLD analysis project Ga0256913, IMG submission 185970) | Deep-sea worm associated microbial mat communities from Axial Seamount, Juan de Fuca Ridge, Pacific Ocean - Axial_Mat | ecosystem: Environmental > Aquatic > Marine > Oceanic > Microbial...
ATGGCAACACCGTCTTCAAGCAGCTCCTGCATGATTTTATATACTTCACGGCGGCCGTTTATATCGATTCCCCTTGTGGGTTCATCAAAAATAAGTACCCGGGATTGAGTACCGAGCCATTTGGCCAATACAGCCTTCTGCTGATTACCGCCGGAGAGCTGCCGCGCATACGTTTCCAGCCCCGGCGCCTTGATTTTCAGCCGGTCCATGTATGCCTGAGCCTCTTTATCCGCAGCTCTGTGATTCAACAGGCCGAAATGTGTCAGCCTCGGAGCATTGGGCAGAATATAATTATCCCTTATTGAATGATCCAGTATCAGCCCGAGCAGCTTTCTATCCTCTGTCAGGTATGAAATCCCGGATTGTATCGCCGTCTGAGGATTGGAGATATCGGCCTTTTCACTGCCGATATACACTTCTCCGGAAACAATCGGATCAATCCCCGCAATGGCCCGTCCGAGTTCTGTTTTTCCGGCGCCCATTAAACCTGTAATACTGACAATCTCACCCTTTTTGACTGTCAGTGACACATTGTGCAGCTTATTTGTCTGGTTGATTCCCGTTATTCTGACGCCATCTTCATCCCGGGGAGGTGCCAGATCAGGATACTGTTTCTCCACCTCCCGGCCGATCATCAGATTGATCATCTCATCAAGACTGATTCTGTCGATATCATAGGTTCCGACATTCTCTCCATCCCGGAGTATGGTAACCCGGTCTCCGAGGCTGTGAACTTCGGCATAACGGTGTGAAATGTAGATAAATCCGACACCGTCTGCCTTCAGGTTGAGAATCAGATCAAAAAGATCCTGCCGGGATCTGTCTTCAAGAACATCAGTCGGTTCATCCAGAACGAGCACTTTCACATCGGAGACAAGAGCTCTTGCAATCTCAACCATTTTCTGCTGGGTGACACTGAGATTTCCAACCAGTTCCCTGGGATCCAGATCGATATGAAAACGTTTAAGATAATCCTTTGTTTTTGCATACAGCTGTTTCTGATCGACGATTCCAAGACGGCGGGACAGCATCGGTTCTTCGCCCAGAAACAGGTTTCTGGCAATATCCAGCTCCTGCACCAGGTTGATTTCCTGATAAATCGACCTGACACCGCGTTCAATAGCAGCATGGGGTGAGGTGATATCCACCTGTTCACCAGCGATCTCTATATCACCATCATCTGCAATATATGCGCCGCTGAGTATCTTGATAAGCGTACTTTTACCAGCACCATTTTCACCCAGAAGCATATGGATTTCACCGGGAAGCAGTTCAAAATCCACGTTACGCAGGGCTTTAACACCGGGGAATCCCTTACAGATTCCCTGCATACGGATCAAGGGTGTGACACCACCGTACTTTTCGGGCATAACCTCTCCTATAACTATCAGTAAGACAATTTTCTTTATACAAGGACCGTGCCAAGTCCAGAACCACTCTCAGAGGTGATTAAACAGGTGAAAACGCATACCCGCCGTTACCCACATCCCGGTATTTACTCATTTTCTACACGTTTCTTTCCCGTTACATACAGATTGCAGAGCTTGAGAAGCAGTTCTATACTCTTTCGATATGCAGTTCAATATCCTGATTGTTGATGATGAAGAAGAAATTTGTATATCCCTTTCAAGGCTTCTGGAACTCCGGGGATACAGGTGCCGCTACTGTACATCGTCAACGGAAGTTCAGGAAGAAATCCACCATAATCCAACGGATCTGATTCTGATGGATATCAGAATGCCTGATATTTCCGGAATAGATCTTCTGAAAATAATCAGAAAATCTCATCCGTCTCTGCCGATTGCGATTATTTCCGGACATGCATCCGTTGATGAGGCGGTTGAGGCTATGCGTTACGGCGTCCTTGATGTTTTTACAAAACCATTGAAGATGCCTTTACTCCTGAAAGAAATTGCAAAAGTCTCAGAATCTTCCGTAGAGAGAAAGGAGGCCGGGCCGGCAAACCGGATCATCACAAATGACGAGAACATGAAACGCATTCTGCAGCTCGCTGAAAAAGCCGCCCCGACAAATGCGTCGGTTATCATACTCGGTGAAAGCGGGACAGGCAAAGAACTGATCGCCAATCATATTTTTGAAAACAGCCTGAGAAATAAGATGCCCTACATAAAAATCAACTGTGCGGCGATCCCTGAGACACTGATCGAGAGTGAGCTTTTCGGCCATGAACGAGGAGCTTTTACGGATGCGAGACAACGGCATATCGGTATTTTCGAGAGAGCTGATGAAGGAACTATTTTTCTTGATGAAATTGCCGACATGAGCCTTGGAACCCAGGCGAAAATGCTTCGGATTCTCCAGGAAGGGCGTTTCACCAGGGTAGGCGGTTCAAAGGTGATTAAAACCAACTGCAGAGTGATCGCTGCCACAAACAAGGACCTCCAGGAGGAAATTAAAGAAAAACGTTTCAGAAAGGACCTGTTCTACCGTCTCTCGGTAATAAATATTGAATTACCACCGCTGAGAAGACGCAGTGACGATATCATCACTCTTGCCGGGTATTTCATGCATTTCTTCAGGAACATGTACAATAAGAATATCACGGGATTCAGTGATAATATCGAGAGATTCATGAAAGAATACCATTGGCCGGGAAACATCAGAGAACTGAAGAATTTCATCGAAAGGGCTGTCATTTTCTCTGATGGAAATATTATCGGTGAAGAAGCGGTTTCTGAATGTTACGCTCTCCACATCGATAACAGAACCCGGGGGAAAGCCGCCGATGAAGATGATTACTATTCCAGAGCAAGAAATATCATTCTTGACGCCCTCAACAGAAGCCATGGAAAAAAGAGCGATGCAGCCCAATTTCTCAATATCTCACGTAAAACACTGTATAACCGAATGAAAAAACTCCATATCGAATGAAAAAATACAGCAGCCCTATTCTGACAATGAAGAATATCCACGTCTCCTACGGCCCTCATAAAGCTCTGAATGGTGTGGATTTTGATCTGATTTCCGGTGAGATCCACGCAATAGTAGGTGAACACAGAGCGGGAAAATCGTCACTGGTGAAACTTCTGAGCGGTGCTGTAAAAAAGAAATCCGGAGAGATTACCCTGTTCAGCAGGAATATTGATTCACTGACTCCGGTTACGGCGGCGTATAACGGAATCGGAATGATCTACCAGAATCCGCATATTATTGAAACACTGTCATCCAGAGATAACCTGTTCACAGGACAATGCCGTACCAGTTTCATGGGTGTTCTGAAAAAGAGAAATATGCAGAAAAGGACCGAGGAGATCTTCCGTATTCTGGAATTGGATTTTGATCCGGATCTTCCGCTGTCCAGCCTGACAAGCGCTCAGCAGAACATGGTTGAATTCGCCAGGATTCTTGTACAGGATCCTAAAATCGTTATCTTCGATGAGATTGCCACCAAATTGAATCCCCGGGAAATGAAAACTGTTTACAGAATTATCCGGGATTTCAGAGAACAGGGTGTCGGTATCATTTACATCTCCCATGACATGGATGAAATTCTGAGATTGGCCGACAGAGTCACTATCCTGAAAGAAGGTTACCGCCGGGGTACAGAATATGTAAAAGACCTGGATAAATACCGGCTGTTTGAACTCACCTACTCCTATGTTCTGGACAGGGATGAAATAAAACGGGATAAAAGCCGCTTTCTTCTGATGCGGAGTTATCTTGAGAATCTGCTTCACCACCTTCCCATCGGAGCAATTCTGCTTGATGAAGCTCTTGAACCTGTTGTTATCAACTACAACGCCCTGACCATGCTCATGAAGGAAAATGAGAAACCGAAAAATCTTGACGGTATTCTGAATGAATTACCCGATGACGTCTCGGATGAATTGAAACAGAAAATAATTTCCCGCATTGAATGTACAATGGGAGATGTATCCATCGGTGATACCAACGTCCTGGAATTGAGATCTTTTCCATTCAACGAACCGACATTCGCATTTTTCGGAACCGTCATTCTCATCAGGGATACATCATTGAATCAGTACATGTCCGACTATCTCCTGAAAACAGAAAAAATGGCTTCTGTCGCAGAAGTGGCTGTCGGCGTTGCACATGAAATCAACAACCCTCTTTTTATTGTTCAGAACTATCTTGATATCATAAAAAGTGAGACGGACAGTCACCGTGAGGAATTCGCTAAAATTGAAAAGGAACTCCTGAGGATCATGGAAATCATCGGTAGTCTCCTGTCCTTCTCCCATACAACACCCATAGGTTCAGACTCCATCAATCTGTCAGAACTGATTGAAGAAGTGATGCTGCTGATCAGCCACCGATTCAAAGATAAACACATCAGACTGTCCCGGCAGCTTCCCCCGTATGAACTCAGGATTCCCGGAGATGAAAACCGCATCAAGCAGCTCCTGATGAATCTGCTGGGAAACAGCATTGAAGCCGTACTGAACAACGGAGAGATTTCAGCTTCATTGGAACAGAAAGACAATTTTGCGGTTATTACAATCAGGGATAACGGCAATGGAATACCGGAAAATGTTCAGGAGCAGATTTTCAAACCCTTCTATTCAACAAAGGTGAATAAACGGAATACAGGATTGGGGCTGTCGATTTCCCAGCAGATCGCGGAAGAGCATGGGGGGAAAATTGATTTTCACAGTATCCCGGGTCAGGAAACCGTATTCCATGTGAAACTGCCTGTGAATAATGATTAAACCGGTGTAAACCCTAACAGGAGATTCAATCGGCCGTCTGGCCCGTTACGGTAACACGGTCCCCGTCACCAAAGGTATCGGCTGCCGGCTCTCTGAGGGCTTCAGTCTCGGCTTCAGACATCAGAGACATTCCCCCATAGGGCCATTCCAGGCCCAGGCGGTCATATTTTTCCCGGGCCAGAGGATTGAAAGCACAGAGTTCCCAGCGTTCCGGAACGTCGCCGGCAACCTCCTTCAGAATGAGGGCGATATCCCTGATATTCGCTTGAGAATCCGTCGATTCCGGTATCAGGGGAGTCCGTATCCACAGTCTGGTTCCAATCCAGCCCTCCCTGATATAATCCGCAGTTTTAGCCAGATTCCCGAGAATAGGGCTGTTATCCACAGCTGTCATCTCTCTGTGGGCTGATGAGTCTGCCAGTTTTACATCGTAAAGGAGCAGATCAACATGGGGCAGTACCTTCATCAGGGTCAATGATAGGAAAATTAATCTGAGGCAACAACGCCTTGGAACACACCTGTCCCGTTAATCTGTTTCTTTCAGGCCCCTCAGGCGCTTAAAAACTGCCTCAGTTCCGTTTCTTTATTCTGCCCGGCTTTTCCCACGGCAAACGAGAGCATTATGATAAAGGCAAATCTCACTCTGAAGGTCATCTTCTCCAGTCCACGAATCGTATGATTCTCAAACTCGAACATCTTATCAATCCGGCTGTTCACTCGTTCTACGGTCGTTCGATCATTAAAGCGCGTTTACCAGTTGCAACTCTCTACCAGCAGTTTCCGTGTAGAACTCGGTAATAATGGAATAAATTAATCGTGAGACGTCGCAGACAGGCATCGGTAGTGCCGGAAAAAGGGGCGAAAATAATCATGGCCACACTCAGGATAAGTACACCTAATTCTTACAATCCCTTGCAGATAGTCACCGCATGTGGAAAACTGCTCTCCGACCTGCTGGATTCGATCAAACCGGAACATATCATATTTTGCAGCGTATTTCTCATCATACTGTTCGCAGAAGTCTGTTAAGTGATGTTCAAAGATTTTATGCAGCTCGTTTCAGTTGCGGGGTATATAATAATCCTGAGTAAGGTGAAGAGTTGTGCTCCCGAGTGATGTAGTTTCCATATTATTGATTTACTGGGGGAAGCCTTGAACTATTGTTAAGTACTAGCTATGTTGACAAGTATGGCGTGAGTCAAAGGCAGTCATGTGATAAGGTCATACAAGAATAAAGAAACAAAAGAAGTCCATGACGGGAAACGGTCGCAACGACTTGATGTGCTATCTCGGAAGGCACATAGAAAGCTGGATCAGATCCACAATGCGGCTGAGCTTAACGACCTGAGTGTTCCACCTGGAAACAATCTCGAACGGATGTTGGGAAGAGCACGGTCTGGTCAGTACAGTATAAGAATCAATGATAAATGGCGTATCTGCTTTCGGTGGAACGAGGTGACGGGCCATGCCGAAGATGTTGAGATTGTCGATTACCATGATGAGATCCGGAGTCGTCATAAATGATGCAGATTCCATTTACCACCACTATAAACATGATATCAAGAAGGGAGAGTTGATATGGTCAGCATTCACCCAGGCGAGCAATTAAAAGAAGAATTTCTTCCCGACTTTGGAATTACGGCGTATCGTTTAGCAAAGGAAATCGGTGTTGCAGAGTCAACAATCTCGCGTCTTCTGGCCCAGAAGGCTCGTGTTACTCCAGCATTGGCGGTCCGCTTAGGAGCATTCTTCGGCACAACTGCAGAGATGTGGATGAATATGCAGAGCAATTTCGATCTTAACAAAGAAAGAGAGACGCCTTTTACTCTGGAGCACACGGCTAAGGATTTTATTCACGTTTAAGTTGTAGAAGTCATTCCGAATAATTCAATGAATACAAAAAGTTACAACGTCAGTAAATTACCGTCTCGGCGTCCGTGCCGAGGCGTACAGGATCAATGTTGAAATCAGGTTCAGGAATGAGAGATGGGGGAAGCATGAAATTCAATGCCGAGTGCACGAACAACTTTCAGTACCGTGTCAAATCCAGGATTACGTTCTCCTGACAGTGTCTTATATAGGCTTTCCCGAGATAAGCCAGTATCCTTTGCTACCTGTGTCATACCTTTTGCACGTGCAATATCCCCGATAGCTTTTGCAACAAACGAAGCATCACCGTTAGACTCTTCCAAGCATGCTTCAAGGTAGGCTGCCATTTCTTCGGGAGTTCTCAGGTGTTCAGCAACATCATATCTAGTTGTATTTGCATCATTCATTTTAATTCTCCTTCTTTAAGCATCTGGGCTAGTCCCAAAGCATTTTTTATATCACGACTTTGAGTCTTCTTACTCCCGCCAGCAAGTAGAATCACTACAGTCAGGCCAACTTTCTTGAAATAGACTCGATAACCAGGTCCATAATCGATACGGAGTTCCGAAACACCTTCACCAATGAGCTTTACATCACCGGGATTTTCAACGATTCATCGGTGGCAGGATCTTTTTTACTTGTGATTCTTTGAATGCCAAGCTGTATTTCACTGTTGAAACTCCTATCAGGTGACGCTTCAACTATCTTGATTCATAGGGCTGGCCTCCAGGCCGGTGATGGAAGGTAACGATGTGCTCTTCAGGAGGTTCGCCGACATTGATGTGTTCGATATCGAGCTGGACACGAAAGACCCGAAGAAGATAATCGACATGGTGAAAACCATGGAACCCAGCTCCGGGGACGGATGGTGAATTACCGGGAGTAGGGATCGACATAAGTCCGGACTCCGGGGAGAATGAAACCATGGATAAACTCAGGTCGAAAAAAGCCTTCATCTGTGACATGGATGGTGTTATCTATCACGGTAACCAGCTTCTTCCGGGAGTCCGGGATTTTGTGGAGTGGCTTCAGCGGGAAGGAAAGGAGTTTCTCTTTCTCACCAATAACTCCGCTTATTCTCCCAGGGAGCTTCGGGAGAAACTTCTGCGTATGGGCCTGGATGTACCGGTGGAACATTTTTACACCAGTGCTCTTTCCACGGCCCAGTTCCTGGGGGAGCAGAGGCCCGGGGGCAGTGCTTACGTGGTGGGGGATGCGGGTATCATCAATGCTCTCTATGAAGAGGGTTATTCCATGAATGATGTGGATCCTGATTATGTGGTGATCAGTGAAACCGCTTCGTACAGCTATGAGACTCTGGTGAAGGCCGTCAACCTTGTCCGTGGTGGTGCGAAGCTGATCGGCTGTAATCCCGATCTGTCCGGGCCTGTGGAAAAAGGGATTGTTCCGGGAACCGGGGCTCTGATTGCTCCCATTGAACTCACCACCGGGAAAAAAGCTTATTTTCTGGGGAAACCCAATCCTCTGATGATGCGTAACGCCATCAGCCGCATCGGGGTTAAACGGGAAGAAACGGTGATTGTCGGGGACCGGATGGACACGGATGTGGTTGCCGGGGTTGAGGCCATGATTGAAACGGTTCTGGTTCTCAGCGGTGTCACCGATGAGGCGGAAATTGAAACCTTTGCCTATCATCCCACTTACATTCTCAATGGAGTGGGAGATATTCCTCCGGAACCGGAAAAACTCTGAAAACAGAATGTTGAAATACTCTTTCATCCTGTTGTTACTGTTTCTTTTCACCTCATGTCAGAATGTGCTCACGGATTATACTCCCGATCAACAGGAAGTATCGCAAATCATTGCAGAAAAAGCATTGGAAAAAGCTCAGAGTAAAATCGATTCTGATTATTTATGGGGAGCAGATGGCCCAGACGAATTCGATTGTTCCGGATTGATTGTCTGGTCGTATAAAGAGAGCCTGAAAGAAGAACGGATATTCTACAACGGTGTGACAGTGGTTGATGATGTCTCTATGGCAGACATATATGAGCACAATGTCCGGCTGCTTTCCCTGGATGAGGTTATCCCGGGGGATGTTATTTTTATCACGTCGGAAGAAAACTCAATAAGTCATGGAGGTCTGGTTGTTCAGATTGATAATGAGTCAGGTACGGTTGAGTTCATAAATGCCTCATCATATTATGGCTCCACAGTATCTGATACATGGGGTTTGAAACAGATTGTTCGGGGTCAATGGATTGTTGGTTTCGGAAGAATCCTGATTTCAGAATAGAATATTTTCTCCGGACTGTAACGAGAAAAGCACCGGAGAATGCCATATCCGGTTTTACCGGCTGTTAACCAACCTTCATATATGAGTTAATCTGATACGAGTTAACCATGAAACATGGATTTCACAAAAAATCATCAGAGGCAGACGCAGAGATGAAGGTTCTCACCAGGTATTTAAAACCCTATTCCTTTCCCCTGATAACAGCGGTGATTCTTCTCTTTGTTCAGGCTTATACCAATCTGGCTCTGCCGGATTTCATGTCGGATATTGTGAACGTCGGGATTCAGAAGCGGGGTCTTGCGGAGGTTGTACCACCGGCATTGAGAGAGGCTTATGCCGCATCGGAAATTGATACCGGCGGAATACAGATGGGGTTCATTATTCATACCGGAATGCTGATGCTCCTTTATACGGGAATTTCAGCTCTGGCAGCTGTAAGCACAGGCTTTCTTTCCGCACGTATCGCTTCGGGTTTTGCCCGGGATGTCCGTTCGGCGGTTTTCGAGCATGTTGAAAACTTCAGTGCTTCTGAATTCGACCGGTTTTCCACAGCCTCGCTGATTACCCGGACAAGCAACGATGTCATGCAGCTGCAGACCCTGATGGTTATGCTGGTAACGATGGTTTTTTATGCTCCGATTATCGCTGTCGGGGGAATTATCAGAGCCGTCGGAAAAAGTCATTCCATGTGGTGGATTATCGCTCTGGCCGTGGCTGTTCTGATAACACTTATTTTTTCAATCTATAAAATTTCCCTTCCGAAGTTCTCCCTGATGCAGAAGTTGATGGACAGGCTCAATCTGGTAAGCCGGGAAACCTTATCCGGCATGATGGTAATCAGGAGCTTCAACAGAGAGGGGTATGAGCAGAAGCGTTTTGAAAAGGTGAATAAAGACCTGACGGAAACCATGCTTTTCGTGAACCGGGTAACGGTTGTTATGATGCCTGTGATGATGTTCATTATGAATGGGATATCCATAATGATTATCTGGATCGGAGCAAAGCAGATTGCCTCTTCCTCCATGCTGGTCGGGGACATGATGGCTTTCATGCAGTATGTGATGCAGATTGTCTCAGCTTTTTTCATGCTCTCCATGATGTTCATCATGTTTCCGAGAGCGGCGGTTTCCGCCCGGCGTATTGCCGAAGTTCTCAGTCTTCAGCCGTCGATAAGCGATCCGGTTTCCCCCGGGGAATTCAGAATGCCCTTTTCCGGGACTGTCGAGTTCCGGAATGTTTCTTTCAGATATCCCGGAGCGGAGGAGAATGCCGTTTCGGATATTTCTTTCACCGCCCGGCCCGGGGAGACCACTGCGCTTATCGGAACAACCGGGTCGGGGAAAAGCACCCTGGTTCATCTGATAAACCGTTTTTACGATGTTTCTGACGGAATGGTCCTTGTGGGCGGGAAAGATATCCGGGAGGTTCAGCAGCATGATTTGCGGAGTAAAATCAGCAGCATAGCTCAGAAATCGGTTCTGTTTTCCGGGACAGTTGCTGAAAATCTCCGTTACGGAGATGAGGATGCTCCGGAAGAGATTCTGGAGAATGCCCTCAGAACAGCTCAGGCGGGGGATTTCGTTGCCGGATTGTCAGGCGGTATGAAGGGAGAAATCTCCCAGGGGGGAAAGAACCTGTCCGGGGGGCAGAAACAGCGCCTGGCCATTGGCCGGGCGCTGGTGAAGAAAGCTCCGATCTATATTTTTGACGACAGTTTTTCCGCCCTGGATTTTCAGACAGATGCGAGGCTGCGCAGGGAACTGAAGGTTCAGTTGAATTCCGCCACCCTGATAATCGTGGCCCAGAGAATCTCCACGATAAAGGATGCAGAAAAAATAATTGTTCTGGATAAGGGAAAGGTTATCGGAGAGGGAACTCATAACGAACTGATGAAAATCTGTTCCGTGTACCGGGAAATTGCAGAGGTTCAGCTTTCAGCGGAGAAGCCGGCATGAACGGTTCCGGCAGGAACGGCCCGGGGATGAGAGGTTCGGGAATGGGCGGCCCCGGGACGAGAGGCCCGGGAATGAGAGGCCCGGGCCGGCATATGATGATGGCCGGTGGAGAAAAGGCCCGGGACTTCAAGGGCACGATGAAGCAGATAGCAGTGTATCTCGGATCCTACCGGTCTTCGATCATACTGATAATCTTTCTGGCTGCCGCATCAACTGTTTTCTCCATCATCGGTCCGAAGATTCTCGGCCGGGCGACAACGGAACTTTTCAAAGGATCCATGGCTTTGATGGCCGGTACCGGGGGCATTGATTTTCAACAGGTGGGCAGGATTCTTGTTTCGGTTCTCGCACTGTATTTCTTCTCGATGCTGCTGAGTTATATACAG
>Ga0256913_10001732_pt1 | contig 11156 bp, 10 predicted proteins | sample Axial_MatmetaG_FD_185970 | JGI IMG/M metagenome (GOLD analysis project Ga0256913, IMG submission 185970) | Deep-sea worm associated microbial mat communities from Axial Seamount, Juan de Fuca Ridge, Pacific Ocean - Axial_Mat | ecosystem: Environmental > Aquatic > Marine > Oceanic > Microbial...
TTTCTCATGCCAAGAGCATCTCCAACTGCTTTGATAATTCTAAAGTTTGCTTGATGTGGGACAAAATGTTTAACAGCTGAACTCTCAATACTGTTTGCCTCTAAAATCTCTTTTACATCATTTGTTAAGGTACGAACAGCCACTTTAAAGGTTTCATTCCCTTTCATCTGCATAAAACAGCCCTTTGCTTCACCTTCGAGTGCATCATGGGGCGAACCTGTTCCACCATTTGGAGTCATAAGCAGATCAGCATAGGTACCATCAGCACCAGTATTTACATCTATGATAGCTTCCTTTTTGTTTTTAGTTGCACCTATAATCGCTGCACCAGCACCATCACCAAATAATATACAAGTGCCTCTGTCTGTATAGTCAGTTATAGCAGATAGTTTTTCTGCTCCAACTATTAATATATTTTTCTTCATGCCAGACTCTATAAACGCTTTTGCAATTGACAATATATAAACAAAACCTGTACATGCCGCACTTATATCAAAAGCTGTAACATTACCAAGTCCAAGTTTATTTGAGATAACAGTAGCAGTAGATGGCATACAAAAATAATCAGGTGATATAGTTGCACAAATAACCATATCTATATCTTCTTTATTTATACCACTTCTTTGTATCGCTTTTTTTGCAGCTTCTACACCCATATCACTTGTAGTTTCATCTTTTGCAGCGATATGTCTCTCTTTTATCCCTGTTCTCTTACTAATCCACTCATCAGAAGTATCAACCATCTTAGCTAAATCACCATTGGATAAAATCTTTTTAGGAACATAAGCCCCTATAGAACGAAAAGCTGCGTATGTCATTAAGCTTCCTTTTGTTGTAGAGTTTCTAATCTTGAAATAATATGTTCATTTACACCTGTATCGACATAAGCGATCGCTTGATAGATCGCATTTTCAATCGCTCTTGCATTGCTTTTGCCATGACTAACAATCGCACACCCTTTTATACCGATAAGTGGAGCACCACCAACCTCAGCATAATCTATCTCTTTTTTAAGTAGCCTAAACACTTTTCTCATCAAAAGTGCACCCGTAATTGCAACAGGGGATTTTCTAATATAATCTTTAATAAGTTGAGATATGGTTGAAGCTACACCTTCGGCAGATTTTAAAACAAGGTTTCCTATAAATCCATCACAAGTGATAACATTGCAACTTCCATTAAAAATATCACTCCCCTCAACATTTCCTTTAAATCCAGGATAACCTTGAAGAATTTTATATGCTGCTTTTGTTACTTCATTACCTTTTGAATCCTCTTCCCCATTGGCAAGAAGTCCTATACTCGGGCTTTGTATCTTAAGCAGATCTTCTGCATAACATCCACCCATAACAGCAAACTGTGCTAAATGCTCAGGCTTGGAATCAACATTTGCACCAACATCCAAAAGAACAGAACGCTTATCTGACTTTGTTGGCATGAGAGTTACTAAAGCTGGACGGGATACCCCTTTGAGGCGACCAAGTCTAAGTGTAGCTAGAGTCATAGTTGCACCACTATGTCCGGCACTCACAACTCCATCAGCTTCACCTTTTTTCACAAGCTCTATCGCTTTATAGATTGTACTATCTTTTCTTTTAACTGCATCAGTTGCTGCATCACTCATTGAGATAACATCATCACTCTCAACGATTAAAATCTTATCTCTATAACGCTTAGGTAACAGAGATAAAATTTCTGATTTTTTCCCTACAAGAATAGGTATGAAGTGTTTTTTCTTGAGTGCTTTAATACAACCTTTTACAATCGGCTCAGGACCAAAGTCCCCGCCCATTGCATCAATAGCAATTTTTACCATTGACTATTTATACTCACCAGTAGTTGGGTTGATATGGTGTGGAAGTTTATAAGTTCCATCTTTATCTTTAACTGGACGAGCCAAAGCTATTTTATAGTGTGTTCTTCTTTTTGCTGAACGAGAGTGGGATACTCTTCTCTTAGGTACTGCCATTTTTATTCCTTTTTTATTTAATTTATCCGTAAAAGGAACAAGTCCCTTCTACTCCGCTCGCGCCGCTAAGGCGACTAAAGCTTAATTTATCCGTAAAAGGAACAAGTCCCTTCTACTCCGCTCGCGCCGCTAAGGCGACTAAAGCTTAATTTATCCGTAAAAGGAACAAAGTCCCTTTTACCTTATTTACAATTTTCGCAACTGTGATAGTCACTTTTGATAAGCTCAATCTCAGAGTTTAAAAGCTCCTCCATATCAACTGTATCGTTTAGAACTTCAACAACATCTAACTCGATATCATTACCATTCTCATAAATTCCATCGCAAATGAAAAATTCTACATCTTCATCTACTGGTAATTTAAATTCTTCTGCACAAATATCACAATCTTTAGTTAAAAAACCTGATAAATTTGCTTTGAGCAAAATTAATTTGCCCAAATGATACTCTAAATAACCTTTAAAAGTTATTTCATTAGATTTTACTTCAAAATCTAATGGTGTTTTTGTTACTTTTCTAAGAGTGACTTTCATAAAAACTTATGAAATTTCTCTCTCTGAAAAGAAAAATGCGATCTCAATAGCAGCATTTTCTACTGAATCACTTCCATGAACTGCATTTGCATCTATATTTTCAGCAAAATCTGCACGGATAGTACCTGCTTCAGCTTCTTTAGGGTTTGTAGCACCCATAAGATCACGGTTTTTCTGCATTGCATTTTCACCCTCTAAAACTGAAACAACTACAGGACCACTGATCATAAAATCAACTAAATCGTTGAAGAAAGGTCTCTCAGCGTGAATAGCATAAAATGCTTCTGCATCGCCACGAGAAAGTTGTATTTTTCTTGTTGCTGCTATTTTAAGACCATTGCTCTCAAAACGATCTAGAATTTTTCCGATAACACCCTTTGCAACTGCATCTGGCTTGATTATTGATAGTGTTCTTTCCATCAAATCTCCTGTAAATATATAAAATTAGGGTGGAATTATACCTAAAAAAGAATGATTTTAAGTTTAAATTGGATTTTTTATAAAAAAAGTTATAAAATAGAGTACCGAGTGGTACTCTATTGATAGAAGATTATTCTACTACAGGCTCTTTATTTGAACGCTGCTCATCACTGATATCTTCACGATGCTCTGGGCTTTCACCTATTGCATTCCATGTGATACATCCCTCAGTAGGACATGCCGTAGCACAAGCTGGCTCATCATGATGACCAACACACTCTACACATTTATCACCATAAACATAATAAGTATCCTCATCAGTCGGATTATCATCCTCATCAACAATTGCTTCTACTGGACACTCATCTATACAAGCTCCACAGTTAATACATGTATCATTAATAAATACTGCCATTTTTTCTCCTATTTTTGTTATGTAGTAACTATACAATTAAGAATTTTAAATATAGCTAAAATTGTTTCATTAGGGTTGAAAAATTAGAATAAAGTAACATGATTGGAAATTTTATGGCAAATGAATTGCCATAAAATTGGGAGTTTTGTAGCAGCAAGAGGTTTTTAACCCCTTACATACTATAGTGTTAAATACTATACTATATAGAGAGATATTTTTTAATATCCTCTACTCTGTCAGTTTTTTCCCAAGTAAAACTATCTTCAGTGCGACCAAAATGTCCATAAGCTGCAGTTTTTTTATATATTGGGCGAAGCAGGTCAAGTGATTTGATAATCCCTGCAGGGCTTAGATCAAAAAGTTCTTTTATACACTCCTCAATCTTTTCTTCATCCACTTTGCCCGTACCATGTGTGTCAACCATAATTGAAACTGGTTGAACAACACCTATCGCATAAGCAACCTGGATAGTAGCTCTATCACAAGCACCACTAGCTACTAGATTTTTAGCTACATGACGAGCAGCATAAGCAGCACTTCTATCCACTTTAGTTGGATCTTTACCACTAAATGCCCCACCACCATGAGGACAACTTCCACCATAAGTGTCAACTATAATCTTACGACCTGTAAGACCTGCATCACCTTGCGGTCCACCAATCACAAATTTACCTGTTGGATTTATATGAAATATCGTATTTTCATCCATCATATCTGATGGTATCACATAGTTTATAACTTCTTCTATCACATCTTTATGTATCTGTTTTTGAGAAACATCTGGTGCATGTTGTGTTGAGATAACCACCGTTTCAACTGCTACGGGTTTATCATCTACATATCTAACACTTATTTGAGCTTTACCATCTGGGCGAAGATATGGGATAATCCCCTCTTTTCTAACCTCAGCCAATCTTTGAGTAAGACGGTGTGCTAGATGTATGGGCAAAGGCATTAAAACATCTGTTTCACGACAAGCGTACCCAAACATCAAACCTTGATCACCAGCTCCTGTATCTCCACCTGCCTGATCAACTCCCTGATTTATATCAGGTGACTGCTCACCTATACCATTTAAAACCGCTGCTGCTCTGTGGTCAAAACCATAAGTTGCATCTGTGTAACCAATCTCTTGAATAACCTCCCTAGCAATCTCTTGCATTGGGGCATAAGCCGTAGTCTTCAGTTCGCCTGCAATTACACAAAAACCATTAGATACTAGAGTTTCACATGCCACTCTAGCATTTTTATCATTTTCAATAATATAATCCAAAATTGCATCACTGATCTGATCTGCCATCTTATCAGGGTGCCCTTCTGTTACAGACTCTGAAGTAAATATATACTCTTTCGTCATCGATTTTTCCTTATTGAAATACAAGGTCAAGCCTCATAAATCGATGAAATTATATCGAAGGCTTATTAATGCTAAATTAATATTGAAAACCACTTATTATAAAGAAAGTGGTAAAATTGTAACTAAAAGATAAAAATTATCCTTAAATAATAAAATTACTCCAAATAGACTTACACTTGTTAATAAAATTTAGTTAGAATTTCACTAACTTTTAAAAATAAAAAAGAGGAAATATATATGTTAGTTACAACTCCGGCTCCGGATTTTACAGCAACAGCAGTTTTAGGTGATGGTTCAATCGTTGAAGATTTTAAACTAAGTGAGAACTTTGGGAAAAAAGGTACGGTAATCTTTTTTTATCCACTAGATTTTACTTTTGTTTGTCCATCAGAGCTTATCGCATTTGACCACAGACTTAAAGAGTTTCAAGATAGAGATGTTAATGTTATTGGTATCTCAGTTGATTCTCAATTTTCCCACTTTGCATGGAGAGAAACACCGATCAATGAAGGTGGAATTGGCAGAGTTGGTTACCCACTAGTAGCTGACTTGACAAAACAAATCTCTAAAGATTATGATGTTTTATTTGGTGAAGCAGTAGCACTTCGTGGATCATTTTTAATAGATGCAAAAGGTGTTATAAGACATGCAACTATCAATGACTTGCCACTTGGAAGAAATATTGATGAGATGTTAAGAATGGTAGATACAATGCAATTTACTGATGAATTTGGTGAAGTTTGCCCTGCTGGTTGGCAAAAAGGTGACGAAGGTATGAAAGCTACAACAGAAGGTGTTGCAGAGTACCTTTCAAAACACGAAGAAGAACTTTAGTCCCCACATCTTTACATGCCTTGGCATGTAAAGATTACTCCTTAAACTTTTACTAAAAAACTTTTACTAAAAAATAATAATCTGATATAATTTCAAAAAAGGTAAATTTTGCACAAATTGATAAGAAATAAAACGCTATTACTATTTATTATTATTTTTCAAGAAGCTTTTACTGCTGTTATCCCGTTTTTTCTTTTAAGTGCCACCATAAATCTAATATCTAACTTTATGGGATATTTCGATGTTGAGATATGGTTTTTTACAAAACAAAATATTAACTTTCTCTCTTTGGCTTTACAATCTTTAACTTCAGTAATCTCGGTCATCTCTATCTCATATTTTGCTGCTATTAGGTTTAAAACTTCAGAGATAATATCTATCACCCTTGCATTGAGTATTTTTACAACAGTTGTGCTTATTGAAAACACAACAATCCCCATAGAGATGCCTTGTGGATTTACTTTTACAACTTTGCTAATCCCATTTGCTTCTATCTACTTCTTAAAACTTTTCTATCCTATGTTTAACCTAAGGATATTAAGAGATGATGGCAATTTTCATATATACAGACTTTTTAACTATCTGTTTGTATTTTTATTTGCTTATTTGGCAATAGTATTTTTATATATAGCTTCAGACCACATTATGGATATAGTTATAAAAAACCACAACCCTCTTGAAACAGATTTGCCAGATTTGGTAACTCTAAGTATTAGAAATCTACTTGTTGAGATATTTTGGTTTTTTGGTATGCATGGGGAGCATACTATCAATGCACTTTTTGGACAAGCGATACTATACAAAGAGATGTATCCAAACTTTACATACGCTGAGTTTAACCGTATCTTTGTAGTTATAGGGGGAGCAGGTATAGGGTTGGGACTTTTGATATCTGTGCTGTTTTTAGTAAAAGAAAAAGCATTAAAAACTATCGCTAGAATCTCAATCCCTCTTGCTATTTTCAATATAAATACACTTCTTATATATGCAACTGTTGTTCTAAATAGATTTCTTTTTATCCCTTTTGTAATTTTACCTTTTTTAAATCTAATAATAGCCTCAATCGCTCTAAAATATATCAGTGTCGATTTTAGTCAATTTTATATATTTTGGAATACACCAATCTTTGTAGATTCATATCTAAAAACAGGTGGTAATCTTTATATTATCTCATTGCAAATATGTTTAATACTATTTAATACCCTCACATATATATATTTTACCAAAAAATTTATCCATTCTAAAAACATACCAACAACATTAGAAATTTTGGAAAAAAATCTTGATATCACTGATGAGATTAAATCAAAAGAAGCAGTTTATGCTTTTGAAGCTCACAAAAAACTTATCAACGCGCAAGAGAAACTTGATAAAGTTATAAAAACATTAAACAAAGACAACTTAAAAATCTATTATCAACCAAAAATTGATACCAAAAATCATAGTTGCACTAAACTTGAAGCACTTATTAGACACCACAACAACGGCAAAATAACAGGTCCAACCTTTTTAAATATTATAGAAGATGCAGGGCTTGCTCCAGTTATTGATGTATGGGTATGTAAAGAGGTTAAAAAAGATTTACAACAGTGGAAAAAGGAAGATTTCTTCCCACAAATCAGCATAAACCTACATCCAGACAATCTAAAGAGCAAAGACACCATAAGCAATATAATCAATATTTTAAAAGGTGAAAATGTTATTTTTGAGATTATTGAAAGAAGTTTTCTTTTTGGGGAAATTGCCAGAGAAAATCTACAAACACTTCAAGAAAACGGATTTAAAATCTCTATTGATGATTTTGGTGTAGGTTACTCCTCGCTCGAAATATTGCTCCAATATGATATTGATGAACTTAAAATTGATAAATCAATAATAAATGTAATAGATACAAAAAAAGGTTTCTCAGTTTGTAAATATATAGCAACATTATCTAAAGATATGGGGTGTTTGGTTACTGCTGAGGGTGTTGAAAAAAAAGAGCAGGTTCAAAAAATAAAACAGATAGATATAGATTATATTCAGGGATTTTATTTCTCACATGCCATCCCTTTTGATGATGTAAAACAGTTTTGCTCTCAAGAATCTTTTACAAACTTCAAAGCTTTTTGATCTACAAATGCCAGCTCATACCACTGCCGCCTTGGTGCTATAAGATTTAATCTTGCAGGGTTTGAAGCTCTTGAGAGTGCCACATAAAACTGTGATGGTGCAAAAATCTCATTTGTCTCAATAATCAAATCCTCTATACTCATCCCCTGCGACTTATGGATAGTTATAGCAAATGCAAGTTTTATAGGATGTTGATAAACGCTAAATGCAGCCTCCTCAACCATCTCTTTTTTACCATCTACTGTTTTTTCCTTCCATAGGGTTTTATCTTGGGCAACAGTTTCAAGCTTTATAACTTTACCATCACTTTTTTGTACATAAACATGGTTGGTATCTATATTGACAATCACTCCTCTCTCGCCATTAAAATAGTTCCAAGAGTTTCTTGTAAAAAGTACAGGAGCACCAACTTTAAGTGCCAACTCTTTATCTATCCTTGCATCATTCATAAACCTCTCTATCTCACCATCTTTGACACTTTTTAGATGTTTGATTATTTGAGCCTCTTTTACCATAAGCTCACCATCTATAAAAGAGAGTTGCTCTGTGTTATGTCTAGCAGATGAATCATTTCTACCAAAAAGAAAAGTAAATTCACTTAGATCATTTGGCAGAGGTTTTATATACTCATTTAAAGAGTTGTGTATATCTTCATCTATAAAACCAAATCTGATATGGTGCAAAAGCTCTATAAAACTTTTATCATCTGTTCTGTATATATGGGTTAACTCTATCTTATGAAAATCAAACTCATGCCATGGAGATGATTCAAAAGCAAATTTTACCTCTTTGTAGCCTCTAACAACAGGTGGAAGTTGTAAAAAATCCCCCACAACAAGGAGTGAGCCTCTAAAATCTGCTTGAGTGAGCCTTAGCTTTATCATCTCAAAAAGCTCATCACTAACCATAGATATCTCATCTATTACAATCAAGTCCATACTTGATACAAGCTTTTTTATCCTCTTTTTTATCTCATATTTGCCATTTTTTTCAAGCTCTGCCAAAGAACTAGAAATGCCCAGATCTAAAAAACTGTGTAGAGTTTGTCCATTTATAAGTGTCGCTGCCATACCTGTTGAGGCGAGTTTTGCTACTTTTTTGCCCTCTTGCTCATAATCTTGTATAACTTCTCTTGTAATTGTTGTTTTTCCAACACCAGCTCCACCTGTTAAAAAAACATTTTCTTTGGATTTTAACTTTTTTACTATTGTATCTAAATAATTCATACAAAATATGAGCAATAACAATACCAAATAAATAAAAAATATTGTACAATCAATAAAAAATAAAGCGAAATAGATGAATAAGATACTTATAGTTGAAGATGATAAAAGATTGGCTCAATATATTGCTAAAAAGATAAAAACAACAATAGATTATGAAGTTGATATCGCTTACTCTTTATCTGAAGCAAAACTATTTTTAAAACTTTACAAATATTTTGTCACACTCTTAGATATAAACCTTCCCGATGCTCCAAACGGCGAAGTTATAGACTATGTTTTAAATAAAGATCAAAAAGTTATTGTTATTAGTGGAAATATCGATAAAGAGTTCAGAAAAAAAATGCTCAAAAAAAATATTATTGATTATATAAACAAAGGCAGTATTAACGATACAAAATATATTATTGAAACTATAAAACGGCTCTCAAGCAACACAAAACATAAGGTTTTGGTTGTGGATGATTCTATGGTTTTTAGAAAACAGATGGGAAATTTTTTAAAAAATCTTTTTTTTCAGGTATATACTGTGGCACATGGGGAGGAAGCACTAGAGATGTTAAAAACTCATCCCGATATATCTTTAGTATTAACTGATTACAATATGCCCGTGATGGATGGTCTTGAGCTTGTTAAAAATATAAGGGAGGAAAAAGGCAAAGATGATCTATGTATCATAGCTCTTTCGGGAAATAATGATGAAGAGATAAGTGCATTGTTTTTAAAACTAGGTGCAAATGACTACATAAACAAACCTTTTTCAAAAGAGGAGTTTTCCTGCAGAATAAACAACTCCATAGAGGCACTAGAAAATATTCAACTCATAACCAATCATGCCAACAGAGACTACCTAACAGGTCTTTATAACCGTAGATACTTTTTTGAAAATATGTATGAGTATATTGAAGATGTCAAAAATACTAATGAAAAATTTGCTATTGCTATGGTTGATATAGATGCTTTTAAAAAGATAAATGATAACTATGGGCATGATGCTGGAGATAGTGTAATTGTTCATCTCTCTGAAATCTTAAGAACAAACACAAACCACCGTGACTTGGTAGCTAGATTTGGTGGGGAAGAGTTTTGTGTGGTACTAAAAAACATAAACAGGTTTAGTGCCATAGAAATTTTAGAAAGGTTAAGAGTTGAAGCTGAATCAACTGTTGTTTATTCTGATAAAAAAGAGGCTATAACTTTCACTATTTCTATCGGTGTCGCAGTTTATGAAAATGACCTTGAAGAAACGATTGGACAAGCAGACATGATGCTATACAAAGCCAAACAAAATGGCAGAAACCAAATCGTAAGTGACCTTTAGATGAAACTATATGCACCGTGGGAAAGAGCTTTTGAGAGGGTTTCTACCCCTTTTGAAAACTTTTTGCACTCACAAACAACAACTGGGTTGATTTTGATGGGGATGACCCTCATAGCTCTCATACTTGCAAACTCCCCTTTAGCAGAGATATACAGCCACTTTTTTCACACAAAGATAGACTTCAATGTAGGCTCTTGGAGTCTTTCACACACACTTCACCATTGGATAAATGACGGTCTTATGGCTATCTTCTTTTTTACGGTTGGCTTAGAGATAAAAAGGGAGATTTTAGTTGGGGAGCTCTCAAACATAAAAGTTGCCATCCTGCCTATACTCGCAGCTATTGGTGGGATGATTATGCCTGCACTTATCTATACTTTTATAAATCAAGGCTCACAAGGTGTATCTGGTTGGGGTATCCCAATGGCAACAGATATAGCTTTTGCCATCAGTGCTTTGGTACTTTTGGGCAAAAGAGTCTCCCCTGCACTTGTAACTTTTTTGGTTGCTCTTGCGATAGTTGATGACTTGGGTGCTGTTTTGGTTATAGCATTTTTTTATACAGATGAGATTGTGATGTTGCCACTTTTGTTGGCAGGGGTTTCATTTTTGATTATGATTGCTTTTAACCGTTTTGGGATACATGCAGTTTTACCATACTTTATCGTAGGTATCGGCATGTGGTTTTTTATGCTTGAATCTGGTGTTCATGCCACTATTGCGGGTGTGATTGCAGCTATGAGCATACCATCTAAACCAAAATGCACCCCAGTTGACTTTACAATGCACACTAAAAATCTCCTAGATGAGTATGACAACTACCCTGTTGCAACTGACCATACGATACATGAGAAACAAAAAGCGATACTTCTAAATATTCAAGACAGGATAGACTCTGTAAACTCACCATCTGCAAGACTCGAACATGCCCTGCATCTGCCTGTGAGTTTACTAATCATCCCCATCTTTGCA
>Ga0256913_10001733_pt1 | contig 11153 bp, 11 predicted proteins | sample Axial_MatmetaG_FD_185970 | JGI IMG/M metagenome (GOLD analysis project Ga0256913, IMG submission 185970) | Deep-sea worm associated microbial mat communities from Axial Seamount, Juan de Fuca Ridge, Pacific Ocean - Axial_Mat | ecosystem: Environmental > Aquatic > Marine > Oceanic > Microbial...
GCGCCGAGGATCAACGCGGTATGCAACGGGACGAGCCCGGTGAAATACACGACGCAAAAGACGAGTATGGCGGCGCAGAAGGCCTCCAGGAAGGCGATGCAGAAGATCGCCTTTCCCAACGTCACGATCACATCGCGCCGCAATTCGTGTCCGACGATAAACGCGATAATCGCGAGCGCCAGGTCGGAGATGATCGCCATCGAGTCGAGCAGTCCCGGGGAGCGTTGGAAGAATAGGAAGCCGGCTCCCACACCGAGTGCGACGTAGCCTGTCACGTCCGGGATTCTGAAACGGTTCACCAGGAGCTTGGCGAAATAGCCCACGAAGAGCGCCAAGCCCAGGACCAGAAGGATGGTTCCCGGAACCGATGGGTTCATTGTCAATATTTCTCCAAGATTCCCATGACGTCCTCCGGAGAGGACGCGTCGAACAGCTTGTTCCTGACGCGTTCGTTTTTGACGATCAGCGAAAGTTTGGAAAGAATGCCCAGGTAGCGCGTCTGCTGTCCGTCCGGCCCTCCGATAAGAAAGACCACTTTAACCGGATTGCCGTCGAAGGAATCCCATTCCACCCCATCGCCGCGGATAATCCCTATGGTTATGAAGAACTCCGGTATGGAGGGTATTTTCACGTGTGGGAAAGCGACTCCCATCCCGAGGCCTGTCGACATGATGGCCTCCCGTTGGAAGACCGCCTCCAGGAAGAGGTCGGGATCGCCGACTTTGCCGCGTGATATCTCGCACAGGCTCTTGAGAACCTCCTCTTTCGAGGCGGAATCCCAAAACGCCACGCGTTCGGAGGAAACGTAATCGGACACATGGATGACAGGCATTTCGCGTTCCTTTTTTTGTTCTCGGGTTCCATACGACGACCACCCCGGCCTTGGAGACTACGAATCTAGCTCCGCCGTCGTGATTTTCAATGTGGCGATGGGATGCGCGTGGTCGCCCGCCGTCGGTTCAGCAGATTCGGGGGAGGAGCTCCCCCGCGGGAGGAAACACCAGGCGCCGACCTCCGGAGACGGTGTCGAGGGATACGACGCCGGGATCGGAGGCGACGCGTCCCACGATCTCGGCTCCCCGTCCTTGCGGGAGTTTCCTCCAGGAAAGCAGGATTTTCTCCGCTTGGTCGGCCGCGCAAACCGCGGCGACGCGCCCCTCGCAAGCCACGTTCAGGATATCGAGTCCCAGCATTTCGGCCACGCCAGAGGTTTCCCTGGACACGGGCAGGGCGGTTTCGTCCAGGATGACGCCGAATTCGGTTCCCGCGACGATCTCGTTGAGAGCGGCGGCCACGCCTCCCCGGGTGGGGTCGCGGAAGAATTTCGCCGCGGGGCCGAACTCGGCCGCGGCCTCTATCAACGGCCATACCGGGGCGGAATCGCTTTTCGGCCCGTTCTCGAGCGGGAGTTCCTCGCGGGCGGCCAGCACCGCCATTCCATGGTCTCCGATGGAGCCGCTGAGGATCACGGCGTCGCCCTCGGCCAGGCGATGCCTGCCGAGATTGAGTTCCTCCACTTTCGTTCCGATACCGGCCGTGTTCATGTATATCTGGTCGCACTGTCCTCGTCCCACGACCTTGGTGTCGCCGGTCACGACCTCGACGCCGCATTCGTCGGCCGCGGTCCTCACCGAATCGAGGACCCGCCGCAGGATGTCCAGGGGGAGTCCCTCCTCGAGGATCAGGGCCAACGAGATGTATTTCGGTTTTCCCCCCGCCACGGCGACGTCGTTCGCCGTTCCATAGACGGATAGGCTTCCGATATCGCCTCCGGGGAAGAAGATAGGCTGCACGACATGGCTGTCGGTGGAGAACAGCAGCTCTCCGGCTCCGACGCGCAGGGTCGACGCGTCTGGGAGGCCCGAGAGGGCGCCGCCCCCGAATCTCGGAACGATTTCCCGCTCCATCAGTTCCGCGGCGGCGGCTCCGCCGCCTCCGTGCGCCAAGGTTATTCTGTCTTCGGACACGTCGCTCCTTTCATTTTCCGGTATCGAGATAGGTGTCCACGTTGTTGGCCACGATCACGCCGTAGTTCGCGGCGCCGAGCCAACCGGACATTATTATGCCCACGGAACCGGCGTGGAAGAGTCCCGGGATCTCTTTCGGGAGTCCCATGCTGACATCGAGTCCCTCGAATTTCGTTCCGAAGGACGCTCCGCCTCCGTGGAGAGTGTATCGTTTGAAAGTTTTGGGGGTCGCGACCTCGATATGGTCGAGCTTGTCCGAGATTCCCGGGATTCTGTTTTCCAAGTCCGCGAGGGATTCGTCGGCCAGTTTTTTCTTCGCCGTCTCGTAGGCGTCGCCCTCCAGGTCCCTCCAATCCGCGAATTCCGCGTTCATCGAGGCCACGATGGTGTGGTCTGGCTCCCGTTCGGGGCGGATGGATGGATAGTAGAGGGAGTATGTTCTGCTCGTGACGTTTTTAGAAAGTATCGCCTCGGGTTCGAATACGGGATGCGTCGAGGTGAAGAGGAGGTCCCCCATGGGGTCGATCGACTCGCCGGGTTTGAGTCCGAAATAGACCTGGCAGCTGCTGTTGTTGAGCCTTACCGCCTCGATTTTCTCGACGAACTCCTTTGAGAACCGGTCCAGTCCGGCCCATTCCCTCGCGGTCGATATCAGGTTTCCGTTCGACAGCACCGCGTCGCACTCGATGGTTTTTCCGTCGACCACCGCCGCCGCCACGCGCCCCTTCCGGTCGAAGTCGACCTTTTCCAGGCGCGCCGTCGTTCTCACCTCGACGCCGTTTCCGCGGAGTTCGCGTAGCATCATATCTATCATCGCGTCGGTTCCGCCCAGGAATGTGTAGACGCCCTTGCTCATAAAGTTGGAGAAGACGATACCGTATGTTATGGCCGGCTCGTCGAGGGTCGAGCCGTTGGCGTAGGTGATGGGCTCCATCAACAACCTGACGACGTCGTTCCTGCCGGGGAAATATTTCTCGAACAGCTCCCGGTTCGTCATCGAGCGGTCGTCGTAGTAGTTCATAGCGTCTAGTTCCGCGAAAAACGCGTCCACGACGGAGCGTTCGACCTGGAACTTGTCCTCGAGTATCTCCGTGAAATGCTCTTTGGTGAAAGTGGTGTCGAGCGAGAATTGGGGATTGTCGAAGCGTATGCTGGGGACTTGTACGATCCTCTCCGCCATCTCCTTGGACCAGTATTTGCGGAGGGTCTTTTTCATTCCCACGGGGAATCCGTGCAGCGCCACGTCGAACACGTGTTTTTTGCGACGGAAACATGTGGCGAGCCCGCCCAGCTGGAAATGCTGCTCCAGCAAGAGGGTTTTCCTGCCGCGTTTGGCGAGGACGTTGGCGGCGGTCAGTCCGCCAAGTCCCGCTCCGGCGACCACCACGTCGAACTTCCCGGAACCATTTTTTTTCTCGATTATCATTAGCCTATCGCCTTTCGTCATTCCTCCGACGCGTCCTTCCTCCCGACGGGGAAGTCGGCATACCTAATAGAGTATGGAAACTCTTTTTCAAGGCGTTTGTCGGACCAGGGGGGGGTGTCGCCGCATGAGATCGCGACGCGCAATGGCCTGTGCGCCGAGGCTCCGCGCCATTCCTTGTCGCGTTCGATCGTGAGCGAACTCGTTATTATCTCCGGGACCAGTCCGCTCGACGCCAGGATGTAGTCGTAGCGCTCGTATTCGTCCTTTTTCTCGTCCACCGCGGTCCACGCGACGTTCAGATGGTCCACGGGGCGGAGGTCGAAGAGTCTGCGTTTGAGTTTCGAGCGTCTGGAGTAGAGGGCCATGAGCGGACTTTTCCCGCAGGTGTCGTTCATGTTTCCGACGACGAGTATGTTGGCTTCGGGATTCTTTCGAAGTATCGCCGTGACGACTTTGCGCAGTTCGCGCGCCTCGTAGCGTCTCATATCGGTTTGGCTGTGGACGGGGTGTTTCGAGTGGTCTTTCAGGAGCGCGGCCAATATTTCGAGCTTGTATCCCGCGATATCGAAGGTCGCCAGGATGAAGTCGTTTCCCACCGGGACGGGGGTGTTTTTCTTGATATTGTATTTTTTTCCCGAGACGATTTCGCATTTCCCGGGTTTGGTTTTCGCGAAAAGCGCGAGAAGCCCGTTCGGAGCCGGTCCCGCGGCGGTCGCCGCGAACACGTAGGCGGGGCCGAGGGCCTTCCGCATCGCGTCGCGGTCCTTTTCGGAGGCCAGTCCGGAGAGGATGACGGCGTCCGCGGAGGCCGCGGAAAGTTCCCTGGCGGCTATCTCCACCCGTTTCGGGGTCAGGGGCGCGGGCGGTTCGTCCAGTTTTTCCGAGAGGTCCAGAAAAGCGACGGTGAAGCGTTTCGCCGCGGGATCCGCGCCATCCGCGCCATCCGCGTCGTCCGCTCCATCCGCCGGGGACGGCGCGGCCGCCAAAAACGCGGCGACCGCGGAAAACAGGAGGGCCAGATGCGGCGCGGCGCTCATTTAGCGGCGCGGCGTCTAGCCGCTATTTCCGATTTCGCGCGTTTGAAATGCTGGACGAGCGGACGGCGCGAGGGGCAGACATACGCGCACGACCCGCACTCCATGCAATCCATCGCGAAATAGTCCTCGGCGATATCGAACTTCTCGTTTTCTATGGCGGCGCTCAAGGTTCCCGGCAGGAGGTTCATCGGGCACGCCTCGACGCAGTTCCCGCAACGGATGCATGGATCGGAGGAGAATTGCGATATCTCGTCGGGAGCCATCAGCAGGATGCCGGACGTGTTTTTCATCACCGGAACCTCGAGGTATTTCTGCGCCATCCCCATCATCGGGCCGCCGAAGATAACCTTGGCGACCTCCCCTTTGACCCCGCCGGCGAATTCAAGCGCCTTGGCGAGGGGGGTGCCGACGCGGAGGCGCCAGTTGCCCGGATCGACGACCGGCGAGCCGGTTATCGTGGTGACGCGCTCGAAGAGGGGCTTGCCGTCGGCGACCGCCTCCTTGACCGCGTAGGCGGTTCCCACGTTCTGGACGACGCATCCTACGTCCATCGGGAGGCCTCCCGCCGGCACCGCGCGGCCGGACACCGCGTATATGAGCTGCTTCTCGGCGCCCTGGGGGTACCTCACGCGCAGTCCCTGTACCGAGACGGCGGTTCCGGACACGGCCTCCTTCAGCAGCGAGATGGCGTCGGGCTTGTTGTTTTCGATTCCAATGATCGTTTTGTCGACACCCAGGATTTTCGCGAGCATCTCGACGCCCTCGACGATCTCCTTGGCGCGTTCGAGCATAAGTGTGTGGTCGGCGGTCAGGTACGGCTCGCATTCCGCCGCGTTTATGACGAGGAGATCGATTTTCTTGTCGGCTGGAGGGGAAAGCTTGACCGCGGTCGGAAACGCGGCTCCCCCCATGCCTACGATGCCCGCCTCTCCGACCCGTTTCTTCAAATCGTCGGGGTTGGCGGAGCGCCAATCCTCGATCGGTTCGAACGGATACGCCGGTTTGTCCTCGCCATCCGCCTCGATCTCCACCGCCTTGGCCGTGGGGCCCATCGGCCCGGGAACGTCCACGATACCGACGACCATTCCGCTTGTGGGCGAGTGGACCGGGGCCGAGACGAAGCCACCCGGCTCGGCGAGCGGCTGCCCCTTGCCGACCTTGTCCCCTTTCCCCACCACCGGGTTCGGCGGAGCGCCGATATGCTGGCGCAGCACCACTTGGTATTTCTCGAGCAACGGCGGCTCCGCTATGGGCTTGCCCAAGGATATCTCTTTGCCTTCGGGCGGATGCACACCGCCTCGGAACTTCAAAAAACCGTTGATGTTCTCACTCATCGTTATTTTTCCCGTATTCGTTTTCCGTCGTCAAAAGGGGGAACGCGGCGGTGGCCGTCATTCCCCTGAACCTTTTTCTCCAACACGACCTCGACGGTCGAGGGTTTTATTTCCTTCACCGAAATCTCTTTGTCGTTCAACCAGCACTTGACGTCCAAGCGCCATTTCCCCGGGCCCTTTATCGCGGAAAGGTCTATGAACGGCTTCAAGTCGTCCGAAGTGGTCAACTCGACCGCCCTTTTCGAACCCTCCACTAGAATTGATACCTTCTCCGGCTTGAAAGTCAACGCGCAACCGGAAGGAATGAAGCCATATGGCTTGAGTGGAACCTCGTCGAAGGCGCGGGAATCGCGGTTCTTGTATATCTCTATCCTGGCTGTCACGGAGTCGGGCTCGACGATCAGTTCCGAGCTGTGCCGCAACTTGACCGAGCATTCGAAATCCTCCACGTTCTCCTTTTTCAGCACCACTGGCTCCGTGCGGATCGACGCCACGCGCTCCACCAGCGCGCTGGGGCCGGACACCGTTACGGAATCGGGTATCATGCTGGACATCCTGAACGCGTAGTCCTCCAAAAGCATTCCGGTGATTATCAGCTTGACAGGGACCTCCTTGACCATTTTCCGGTCCAAGCGTATGGCGACGACGTCCGGATCGACGGAGACGACCGTCACGTCGGAGGGCGCCGAGACGTTCCTGGGCGAAAGCGTTATCTTGTTGTCGTCGATTTTGGGAAAGCGCGGCTTGACCTTGATGGTGACGTTTTTCGTGTCGAGTCCAGTCAAACGGTTTTTCGAGCCTTTCAAGACGACGTTGACCGAAAGCTTGGCGTCGTCGGTGCGGATATATCCGCTAGGAACGATCACCTCCACCGGCACATGGCGCAACACGACCTCCTCGTCCAGTTTCACCGAGACGCGGTTCCAGACGATGATGGCGAACGCCAGCGCTATGAATTTGCGCCAGAAATCCCTCCGGATGAATCCGGGTATCAGGCGCGCCACGAGGCTTTTGCGTTTTTGTTTGTCTCCGCTCATTTTTTCAGGGGCGATTTACTGAATCCGCCGGTTTCCGGCCGTTGGTCCTCCTCGGCCTGTTCGAAGATATCCTGCAACGAGTCGCCGCCGGACATCTTGAGCAGCGAGTTTAGAAAGCGGGAGAGCTTTTCCGGGCTCACGTCGCGTTTGAGCTTCCCCCTGCACGCCAGGCTTATGCCGCCCGTCTCCTCGGAGACCGCCACCGCCACGGCGTCGGTCTCCTCCGTGATTCCTATGGCCGCCCTGTGGCGGGTTCCCATGGTTTTCTGCAGTTCCATATCGTGGGTCAGCGGGAATATGCAGTGCGCCGCCACGATCGTGTTGTCGCGGACGATGACGCCTCCGTCGTGCAACGGGGAGCTTTTCTGGAATATCGCCTCGACGAGGTAGTGGTTCAGTTTCGCGTCCAACGCGATGGCGTTGCTGGTGATGGAGCGCATGCCGATCTCCCGCTCGAACACTATCAGGGCGCCGACGCGCTTGTTGGCCAGGTTGATGACCGCCGTGATTATCTCGTTTATGGTCTCGCGTTTTTTCATCCTCCTGGCGAACGAGCGGCTGCCCAGCTGGGCGAACGCGCGCCTCAGCTCCGGCTGGAATATGACGATCAGGGCTCCGGCGAACACCGCCCAAAGCCCGCGCATGAGCCACCCGATCACCTCCAAATGGAAAAAATCGGACACGGTGGTCAGGGCTATGAGTATGACCATCAGGCCGGCCAGAATATACGCCCCGCGGGTTCCGCGCAGGTAGTAGAGTCCGCTGTATATCAGAACGAAGAGTATCGCGATCTCCACGCACATTCTGATGTGGTGGTGGTGGTTCGCGACAAAATCCCGGATCAAGTCCATCTGCCAACGTCCGTGAAAGGAGAGAGCCAAAAAAATTATGGTGCCGAAGGCGGGAGTCGAACCCGCACGCCCGTAAGGACACAAGATTTTGAGTCTAGCGCGTCTGCCAGTTCCGCCACTTCGGCACATGCGAACAGAGGACGAATGGCTACCTTCCCGTACCCCGCCATCGTCCACCCCCGGACGCCCGGTCCAAGGGAACGGATAATATAGCCCTTTCGTTGGATTTTTCTATCCGCGTTGGAAAAATTCGATGGTTTTTCCCAAGCCGGCTTTGAAGTCGGAGGATGGTTTGAAACCCGTCGCCAGGAGCCTGTCTATGGACGCGGTGGAATGCCTCACGTCTCCGGGGCGTTCGGGGCCGTGCTCTATCCGGGAGTTCGATCCGGTCAGTTCGATTATCATTTCCGCGAGGTCGTTGATCGTGGTTTTGCCGCCGTAGGCGACGTTGAACACGCCCGTGGCGTCGTTCTCCGCCATGAACGCGTTGGCCGCCACCACGTCCTTGACGTAGACGAAGTCCCTGGTCTGCCCGCCGTCCCCGAAGATGGTCAACGGCTCGCCGGAGAGGGCTTTTGCGATGAATATAGGGACCGCGGCGGCGTACGCGCTGTTCGGATCCTGGCGTGGGCCGAATACGTTGAAATAGCGCAGCGCCACGGTCGGGAGTTTTCCTTCCCGGGTGAACATGGCGCAGTAGTATTCGCCGTCGAGCTTGGTCACGGCGTAGGGGGATTTCGGCTCCGGGAACATCGTCTCGCGTTTCGGGATCTCGGGATTGTCGCCGTATATCGCGGCCGACGTGCTGAAACAGAGTTTTTTCGCGTCCGCGGCCGCCGCGGCCTCGAGAACGTTCAAGGTTCCCTCGGCGTTCATCCGGACGCATTCGACGGGTATCTCCATCGATTCGGGAACGCTGATCATCGCCGCCAAATGGAACACGTAGTCCACGCCATCCATCGCCTTGGAGAGGATGTCTTTGTCGAGGATGTCCCCCTCGATGAAATCGACGTCCAACCCCTCGATGTTCGACAGATATCCGGTCCGCAGGTTGTCGAGGATCCGGACGTCCGCCTTATCCTGGTAGTGTTCGGCTATGTGGCTTCCTATGAAGCCGGCTCCTCCGGTGATTAAAACGCGCATCTGTTTTCGACTCCTTTCGATAGGGGACGGATAGGCTGTCACTTGGTGAAAACAGTAATCACGTAGGTCGGGCATTTGTCGTTAAGAAGATCGCCCTTCCCGACCACCTTGACTACATGGTAGTCGTTGAGTTTCCACCACATTTGATATTTCCCTATCTTGTGTCCGTAATACTGCACCCTGAATTTGGGCGGATGGGTTCTTATGAATTGCTTGTCCTCCGCGCTTAGGGGGCCCTCCTTCGATGGCGGAGCGCACATCGCCTTCCTTCTGCATTTCGCCACCAGATCCCTGTATTCCTGGGGAGTGAGTTTGTCGCTCTCGGTGATCTCGCCGGTAGCGCAGGAGACGAGCGCGGCCAGCGCGGCCAAAGACAGCATTGTGATAGAGAACGTTTTCATGGCCCTGCCCTTCAGCGGGATCTTTCCGATGTCGGATTGGTGGGACCGGCAGGACTCGAACCTGCGACCAGACGATTATGAGTCGTCTGCTCTAACCAACTGAGCTACGGTCCCGAACGGGTCGAGGCGTAAACTACACACGACTGGATGAAAGGCAAGTCGAATATACGCGAAAAACGCGCCTGTTTCAAAAAACGCCCGCGGAAACCGCGGGAGAGTCCGAGGGCAGCGGAGTCATCCCGTATAGCAGAGAAGGAGGCTGACGTTCGCGAAATTCACGACGTCTCCCGGATGCGCGACCTTCCGTTTTATCTTCTTCCCGTTTATATACGTTCCGTTCCGCGCCTCCATGTCCATGATCAGCAGCATCTTGTCGTAGATAATGACTTGGGCGTGTTTCCGGGAGACCTTTTTGCTTAGCGACAACGCGATTTCGCATTGCGAGGGATCTCGGCCGATAAAGAAAGAGCGGCCCGCCGGTGGAAGAGCATAGCTTTCGCCAGGGCCTCCGTCCGGCTTCAGCTCCAAAAGCTTCAGGCACGCCGCCGAGGCGTCGGGAACGAACTTGAAGTCTTGCGTGAAACGGAGATCCTTCGACAGTTTGAACAGCAATTCGTCGTTGTCGATTTTGAGAGAGCTGGCCGGCGTCAACGGAATACTATCGTCTATCGGCTGTCCGTCCCTGGACATTCTCGCATCCATTTCCGACGTGAGGGGGCGTATGAAAAGCCTGCGTCCGAAATGGGAGATGAGGGCCGCGAACGGCTCGTCGGAAACTTTGATGTCACAGAGAGCGTGCGATCCTAAAAGACACGGCTTCTCCAAAGGGAAACGGCATTCCTTGCCATGCAATATTATGGAGTACTCGTTGTCCCGCGGAACGCCCTCGTCGGCCTCTGGAGCCTCCATCCTCCCCCTCGTCACCGCGGCGAATATGAATGTGGTGTCTCCTATGGAAATCACTTTGCGGTTACCGGACTCCACGGTGGTCTGGCGTTTTTGAAAGCCGTCCACCGCCATCAAATCGTTTTTTCCGGCCTCTATAATATACCAAACGGTGCCGACACGGCGCACGACCACTTGAATCGGATCGGAGTCGGGATGGTCGATTTTGACTTCGCATTTCTTGGAAGACGCGCCAACGCGCATTTCGAATACTTCTATAGGCAGTTCGCGGTTCGCCCAAGTTCCGTCGCACCAATAATAGTACACCAACGCGGGGATGGATTCCGAAAGAGCGGAGGGGCGGCCGCTCGGATTGAGCTCCGTCTCCTCTATGGCTAGGCCACCATGCGAAACATAGTCCAACAGTTGCATGGCATCGTCTTCTGTTTTCTTCTCACTCATAACGGCGCGATCCCTCCCAGGCCCGTGGCCGACACGGAGCCACGCGGACGGCATCTCTCGAAACGAGCATTCATCATGCCAAACATAGCGCCTCCGTTAAATCTCCATTGGTCCGATTCCGCGGTTTACAACCGTTAGATATGTGAAAACATACATTGAAGGGCGGGTTTTTCAAACAGAATGGCATGCGGGGGAAGGCGCGTCCACATTCCAACCGATGGCCGGTTTGGCGCTCTCTCCCGCCCTATGCCAGGGCTCCGGCGCGTTCCGCGGGGAGATTCACTTCAGCATGTAGATGGATATCTTTTTCTTTTTCGCCGGACATATCGTCACCGCGCGCTTGGCGAAATCGAGGGCTTTCTCGTAGTCGCCCACCCAGTCGTAAAGGATGGCGACTCCGAGGTAGTCCTCGGCGGCGTCGGCGCGACGCTCCTCCAAGGTGTTGTTGGCGATTCCGTCGGAGGTGACGCGTTGTTTGGCGTAGTAGGTCATGAACTCCTCGAAGAACGGGATGGCGATATCCTCCCATTTGTAGCGTTTCTTGCGCATCACCAGGAATTTGTCGTTTCCCATAGCGATGGTTCCGCGTCGCCGCATCGGCTTGCCGCTG
>Ga0256913_10001734_pt1 | contig 11150 bp, 8 predicted proteins | sample Axial_MatmetaG_FD_185970 | JGI IMG/M metagenome (GOLD analysis project Ga0256913, IMG submission 185970) | Deep-sea worm associated microbial mat communities from Axial Seamount, Juan de Fuca Ridge, Pacific Ocean - Axial_Mat | ecosystem: Environmental > Aquatic > Marine > Oceanic > Microbial...
TCCTACAAAATACATTTACCTGTCCGGTGGTGCAAGTGATTATCTTAATTATAATAACCGACCTCTTTATACAATAGGAGGCGGTATAACGTTTACAGACGAAGATTTTCTATTGATTCTGTCAAGGCTACCTTCAATATCATTTTAACGATTATTTTTAAATAGATATTGAATTTACATGAAAGTTTTATAATACTATAAGATATATTTCTACACCACTTGAAAAAAAAATAATATAATAATAAAATAAAGGAACCTCAATTAAAGGAGTTTTATTATGAAAAAAAAAGTTTTGGTCAGTGTATCAGATAAAAACGGAATTGTTGATTTCTGTAAAAAACTTGTTGAACTTAACTTTGAAGTAATCTCTACCGGTGGTACAGCTAAAACTCTTCAAAAATCCGGTATTCCTGTAATAGAAATTGATGCATATACCGGTTTCCCGGAAATGCTTGATGGTAGAGTTAAAACTCTTCATCCTAAAATTCATGCAGGTATTCTTGCCATGAGAGAAAAAAGAGACCATCTTGATGTTTTAGCCAATCACGGAATTCCTTTAATTGATATGGTAGTTGTAAATCTATACCCTTTTAAAGAGACTATAAAAAATCCTGAAGTAATTTTAGAAAATGCTATTGAACAAATAGATATCGGTGGTCCGACAATGATTAGAGCCGCTGCAAAAAATTACAAAGATGTAAGTGTTGTTACAGACCCTTCCGATTATGATAATATAATTAATATACTTAAAGAAAATGGTGAAATACCTATAGAATTTAAATATAAGTTGGCAGCAAAAGTTTTTAAACATACAGCTGATTATGATGGAGCAATTGCACAATTTCTAAGCCAAAGAGATTATAAAAATAATATCACACAGTGGCCTGAAACAATATCATACCAATTCAGCCTGCAACAACAATTAAGATACGGAGAAAATCCACATCAAAATGCCGCTTTTTATGCTGAAAATAATGCTTCTCAATTTTCTCTTGCACATGCAAAACAATACCAAGGAAAAGAACTCTCTTTTAATAATATTGTTGATACGGAAGCTGCTTACAGACTAATTGCTGAATTTAAAGAAAAACCTACTTTAGCATTTATTAAACATACAAATCCTTGCGGGATAGCAACCGGAGAAACTATATCAGATGCATTTTACAAAGCTAAGGAAGTTGACCCTGTTTCTGCTTTTGGCGGAATTGTTGCTTCCAATAAAGAGATAGATCTTCAAACCGCTGAAGGAATTAAAGAGATGTTCCTTGAGGTTGTTATTGCACCAAAATACACTCAAGAGGCTTTGGAGCTATTATCATCAAAGAAAAACCTAAGAGTATTGGAAATGCCTCTACCTGAGCAACATACGGATTATGACATTAAAAGAGTAGAAGGTGGAGTTCTGTTACAAGAATGGGATGAAGACTTATTTGATAATGAAAAATTAAAAACCGTTTCCAAAAGGGAACCTACCGAAGACGAGAAAGAAGCTCTTTATTTAGCATGGAAAATTGTTAAACATGTTAAATCAAATGCGGTTGTTTTTGCCAATAAAGACCGAGCTCTCGGTATTGGAGCAGGACAAATGAGCAGAGTTGACTCAGTAAAAATAGCAGTTGAGAAATCAAATTTTGATCTTAAAGGTGCAGTACTTGCTTCAGATGCATTTTTTCCTTTCAGGGACAATATTGACGAGGCTCACAAAGTAGGAATCATTGCAGTAATACAACCTGGCGGCTCAATTAGAGATCAAGAAGTTATTGATGCAGTTGATGAGTACGATATGAGCATGATATTTACCGGTATGAGACATTTTAAACACTAAAAAAACAGATTAAAATTAACTGACTATACTTTCTATCTGTTTTAACACCTTATCTTTTGAAGAACCGGATGCAAGACTAATTTCATCAAGAAGTATTTGTTTAACATTTTCCATAATCTTTTTTTCGCCAAAAGAGAGACCTTTCTTCTGGCTGGAATATAGAAGTTCTGAATATACTTCCGCAATATCCTCAAAGGAACCGTTTCGCATTTTTTCCATATAGTGTTTCTGTCTTTTGTTCCAACTTAATTTTGGATAATCTTGATCTTTTTTCTTTAATGAGGTCAAAATCTTCTTAACTTTTGAAGATGATGTAATATGTCTTAATCCGACTTTTTCAGCCTTATCCATAGGAACTCTTATTGATGCAGTCTTATTTAACATTTCAAACACATAAAAAGCATCTCCGCTAATATCATCTACAGGAGACAAAATCTTCACTATTGTACCAACACCTCTAGACGGATATACAGCTAAATCACCTTCTTTAAAATTATCTGACATAAAATACCTCCCAAGGAATTTTATCAATAAATTTCTGCTGGAAAAATGAACCAATCATCATAAATATTTCAATAAAAAAATCTCTAATATCACCCAAAAGCAACATCCTATTTTAGTATAACTAAATTTCCATTTACTATATTGTAAGCCAAATTGAATATATTGTCAACTTTATTAAGATAAAAACAACTGTTTTTTTGGCAAACTACCTATTATCATACACTTACATTATCCCCGTAATGTACTTGCAAAAAAATATAAAATTGGCAAAATATAAAAATGTTTTTAACCATCATCAATTCTACAATTAATTTATTTTATCCAAACAGTTGTATAGAATGCGGTAAAAAACTGAATAATTCGAAATTTTTATGTGATAAATGCAGTACTTCAATAGAAAGATATTCCTTAGCTCTTAATAAAAATCTAATTGAATATACAAATATAGATACAATCTCAACGCTATTTATGTACAAAGGAATAATAAAAAAACTTTTAGTCTCAGTTAAATTTAACAGCGACATCGTAAATGCAACATACCTCGGGAAAATTATTGCACAAGAACTGAACAAGAGAGCATTTGACTTTTTACTTTATGACTATATACTCCCTGTACCAATGAATAATTTACACTATAAAAAAAGGAAATTTAATCAACTTGAACTTTTTTTAAAGGAGATAAGAAAGGAATTTATTTTACCGGCAGTAATTTCCGGAAAGAAAATTAACTCAAATTCTCAAGTAGGTTTAAATGCGGAAGATAGAACAAATAATATTAAAGGAGCATTTATAATAAATACACAATATCAATTTAAAGCTAAAAAAATTTTAATTTTTGATGATGTTGTTACTACAGGGGCAACAACAAATGAGATAGCGGGAATGTTAAAAAAAAGAGGGGCTACAAAAGTTGATTTACTTGCCTGTTGTCGAGGAGAACTGTAAATTATTTCTTTTTAAGCATAAGTATCTTAGCCATAGCAAATGCATATAAAATTCCGGCAGTTTCAAAATCCCAAAGCTTACTCTTACCGATAATTTCACGAACAGTTCTTGTGCCATCTACCAAAGATAAAACATAATTTTCTTCTCTGTCTAATCTTATCTCCTTTGCCTCATTAGGATCAAAAGATGTATCAAAAATCACTATATTCTCATAAGGATATAAAAATTCACGAATTTTATTCCAATTTTCGTTTTTTCTAAATCCTTTTACAATTACTTCATAAAGATTTAAAACAATATTACCACCAAGAAAACTACACTCCTCATATAAAAAAGAAAAGTTGCCGGATTCCCAATTTAATACATAAAAAATAGTTTCTCTGGCATTTCTCTTTCTCTCTTTGATAATCTCCTTTTCATTAAGGCTTATTAAACCTTTCGGTATATCTTCAAGATTATAATTATCTACAAGCTTCTCATACTCATCAAGGGTAATCTTATTCTTCATAAAAAGATAATCTGAAAAATTCAATTCTTCAATATTTGAGTATGCATACTTCAATACTCCGTTTTTGAAACAGAGAGAGACTTTCTCTTTCTCATTAAACAAAAAAAGTTTACCGTTTAATTTTCTTTCGGCAACTGATCTAATAATCGTTGATACAGATTGATTTTCGATACTTCCTTTAAAATTTTTCTTTACCGACATAATAAACTGCCCCTATTAATAAAAATTCATATTTAAAGTTGTATTATAATATAGTTTATATTCAGGTAAATCAAGTACAACATACCAATATAAATATATCGGTCCCAATAAATGACCAATAACCATATTAGTATTTAAAGACATACCTATATTACCTTTATATTCAGAAAGATCAAGTTTGTTCGCAGAATAAACAACATGTTGGCTAAAAAGATGAAACCATACCTCCCCTAACCAAAACGGAATAGTCCCCAACCCTCTGTCTATCTTCCAAACCGGCTCCCGTAATTCCAATGATATTGCCGCTAAAGAATTTGTTTTAATTGTTCCGGGCGGATAACCATAAAAATTAAAAGAGTCTTCTGACGGCAACGAAAAACCGTTAATATCGGTAGATGAGAGATTCTCCCCTAATTCAATACGCTTCATATTTTTTCCTAATCCCCCTAATGCTCCAAGATATACTTCACCCATTACAGTTCCTTTTAAAAAAGAACGGGCTTTTTTTATATCCGTAACAAATCCGGTAGATTCAAATGTTGAACCAAGAAGAGAATTATATGTAAAAAAAGTTAAGCCACCATAAAATCCGTCATTCAGACCTTTAATTTCCGGAAAATAACCGGCACTATTAAAAAGTAGAGTTAAATGCAGTGAACCTTGATAATAATATTGACTATTGTAAGATTTATCAAAAACAGTCTCTTTGCTGAAAAGATAAGTCAAAACAAGATACTTATTAAGATTATCTTCTAAATATTGTGAATTTAAAAGCCTTAAATAAATATATCTACTTTCATTTGGTAAGATTGTTTTATTGTTATTCTCATCAGTAATAGTATAAAAATCCGTTTCCGTGCCACCGGCAAAAGATATTGAAGGATTATATTTATCATAAGACACTGAAAAAGAAGTATCAAAGTTATTATTTATATTATTATATGAAAGTTTCATATTATAATTAATAAAATATAAAACATCGCCACCGGAAATGTTTATCCCGCTTTTCCAATAATATTTATTCCATAACATAGTAGGAGTGATTGATGAAATATTAATATTCCTTAACAAATTATAACTTTTCGGTGTATATTTTAATTTACAATTTCCTTTAACTAAGTTTTTTTTGCTAACTTTATCCAAGTTTGTAATTTTACCTACCAATTTATTTTCTAACTCTATTAACGGAACTTTAACCAGCCTGAACCCTCTACTGGTATAATAACCTGCATAAATAGAATCTTCAGAAAAAGAAAAATTAAAAAATCCGTTAAATCCATCTGTTAATAAATATATACTATCACATGATATTTTATAAATATTAAATCCTTTACCGTTCCTGTCTGATGTAAAAACCACTCCGTCCGATGCCGGTTTAGGATACAATTCAACAAATTTATCATTAGTCAAGTATGTTATCTCATGAGATTTAATAGAAAAAGTAACAACATCAATTTGGCCTGAATGATTAACGGTAAACAGTAATCTATTATTTTTTTTATCATACTGAAGAAATGCAGCATATCTGATATTTTTAGGTAATTTTATCTCTTTTGCTATATAATAAATTTCTTTATGTTTACTTAATTTAGTTAATACAACATTATTTAGAGCAATTTTTATTGCCCAAATATCATTGTTTATAAAAACAGGATATAACAACCTTTTACCATTAGTTAATCTTTTTTCTCTATTATTTTTTAAATCAAACATATATAAATCCGACAAATAATAGTAGTTATTAACATAATTTATCTTAGAATAAATTATGTTATTACCGTCATTATCTATTGAAATATATGGTAAAACACTCCCCTTGGTAAGTTCATTTAATTTTCCGGTAATTAGATTTTTTTTATATAATCTCGGATATTCCCGTTCGTTATCCATTACAAAAAACAAGCTGTTTCTATCAACAACCGGTGCCGGCTTACTCCATAATGGCTCTGTTAACCATTGAAATTTCCAGTGTAATAATTTTATTTTATCTTTTTTTAATCTCTTTTTTATTAAATTTTTCCAATTTAACCAATCAATCTCCATTAAAGAGTGAGAGGCAAAAAGAGAATTAATTTCAATCCAGAACGGAAAAATAAAATTTCTCTCTAAACGAAATGTTTTATATATATAATCTTTACCATAAGTATCTATTAAATAATTAAAGAATTTTTCACCATAAATATAAGGTAAAAGTCCGGATGGCCATTTAGGTGGCGGAGTTTGAAGCTGTGATAAACTTGGAAAATTATCTTCTAAAACCGATGTATTAATAATAAGTTCCGTATATGAGGAGTTTCCCCTACCTTTACCTGTAAATTTTGTCTCATTATAAACCGCAATACTTTCATGTATCCAAGTTGGAAAAAGCAGAACAGGATATGTAGTAAAAACAGAGGAAATATTAAAAAAAACTTTCCCGAAAAGATTTCTGAAAACAGTAAAAATACCACCATGCTGATCAAGATGAAGAGTATGAGTATACTCATGGGTAAAAACAAGCTCTAACCAATCATCATAATTATTAAGTATAGAATCAGGTGGCGGCGGTACTAAAAATAATACTATATGATCCTGTGGGAAAGGTGTAGAATAACCATTGGTCATATCAGTATTATCAACAAGAACAATTTGAGTCTTTTCTTTAGGCTCCCATTTCATAAACGGCACTAATTTTTCATGAACTGTTTCTGATATAACAGAAATTTTAGCGGCAAAAGCAACATCTTTCTCGTTGTAATGTATAATAAAATGATTTGTTTCAACTGTTTGCCAATCTAAAGTAGGATCGTATGTTGCACTCATAAGAGAAATTGAAAAAAACATAGCAAATATAAATAAACTAATTCTTGTAACCATTATAAACACCTATTGAATTTAAAAAATTATAAACTGTCCAATTAGAGATAACCTTTCTAACATATCCTTTTGTTTCATTAAACGGTATTTCTTCAAGAAAAGCATCAGATTCCTTATTCTCTTTTACCCACAAATTAACATTGTCACAACCTGCATTATATGCTGCAACTGCAAAAAAGGGATTTTTATATTTAATAAAAAGTTGCTTAAGGTAATAACTACCTAATTTTAAATTATACTCAGGAGACAACAACGAATCATCTTCTATACCGAGAGCATTTGTCAACTTTTTTTCCGTATCAGGTATTATCTGCATTAAACCGATTGCTCCAGCACCGGAAATTACATTAGGATTAAATCTGCTCTCTTGCCTTATTATAGCCCATATCCAAGATGGAGTAATTTTAAATTTTTTTCCGTAATTATAAATATACTCCGGATAGACTAAAGGAAAAGCCATAGATATTAAGTCTAAATAAAATACTTTTGATTTTTCAAACCTTATAAAATCTTCAAAATAATTTGTAATAATTTTTTGTGCATTATAATAATAACCGTTTTGGTAAAGCCAATCTGCCAATATATATAAATTATTATATTTAGTTTCCTTAGATAAAATACTACCGGCCTCATAAGATATATATTTATCAAGAAACAGACTACTTAATATAAACATATTAGACAGATGATAATACATCTCCGGCGGTATTTTATTAGTTTTAAAATTAATTCGAGTATAATAAAAAGTAACAGGAACCGAGTAAGTTAAATTAATTAATGAATCACTATTAAAATTAGTTAGTAAAGTATAAACATTAAAAGGAAAATTTCTGTTTAAGATTGTCCACCACATTTCTCTTTCTTTGGAGGTTTTACTCCACTTCCCTAACCAATATAATCCTTGAGACGGAGCAAAATATGAGGTTGAAGTTGTTAATTGTTTCAGGTATTTTTCCGATTCATTATATTTATTTTTATGATGATTGATTTGTGCTAATTCCCAAATAGCATCTTCATAATACTCCCCGTTTTTAAACTTATTAACATAGTTCTTCAAAACCTTTTCAACATTTTCATTATCATCATCATAACCGTGAACTAAAGCAATACGATAAAGAGCATCTTCATAAAGTTCACCTTTTTCAAACTTGTTAATTATATTCTTAAAACTTTTTATTGATTGTTCATTATTACCTACTCTTGCATAGGCTCGTCCCATATTAAAATATGCTCTCTCACCACATTTACCTTTATATTTAACAGATTTTTTAAAGTATTTGATTGCCGAATAGTAATCCTTATAATTAAATTTAATTTTTCCTTTAAAATAATTTGTACAACTTCTCTCTCTTTTTAATTTGTAATATTTTCTTAATTCCAACTTCAATAACCTCTTATTTACCCTAATAAGTTTTCTCCACCTTTTAATAAGATTATCTATTGAAAGAAAAAAAGGATTCTTTCTTTTGGCAATTTTAAGCAATTGAGATTCATTGTTATTTCCGGGATATTTAATCAAAAATTGCTTAATCAATCTATTAAAATTCTTTTCTTTACCATGTTGTAAAATAAGAATTTTAGCAAAAACACAGTCAGCGGTATCAGGAAAATCTCCGTCAACAACAGGGGCAATTTTTTGCTTTAATGATATTCTGGTAATAAAACACCTATCTTCTTTACGAAAAACCGATAAGGGAAATAACTTATAATGTTTTTTAAATACTTTTAATGCCTCTTGATTTTTACCATCTTTATAATAACTCAATGCCATAAAATAGTTCGCATAATCCGGCAGAAAATTGCGTTTAACAGAAATCATAAAATTTGAGACGGCTTCTGAATATTCTCCTGTTTTATAATAGGAATACCCTAACAAAAAATTAATCTTATCAGTTTTATTTATATCCTTGGAGATATCAATAACACTCTTGAAGTCACCTTTTGCAATATGATACTTTATCAAATTATCAATAATAAAATAACTTTCATAAGAATTATCTTCACTTCCGTAACTTAATACGGGAAACAAAAAAAATAATATGACAAAAAAATTTTTTGTAGTTTTATTCATCATCTATTATTATACTCTAATAATAATAAACTTCAATTTATTTATAATCCTTAAAACTTTTCCACAACCTTAACAATCTATCCCGCAATCTTTTTTCTCTACCTTCTGTTGACGGTTCATAAAAAATTTCTTTATTTATTTCCTTAGGCAGATAGTAAAAAGGAACAAAATGCTCTTTGAAATCATGAGGATATTTATAATTATCACCATTTCCAAAGGACTTTGCAAAACTATTACCTTTAAATGCAATTTCTTTTGGCAGCGATAAAGAACCTGTCTCATTGATAATTTGTTCAGCTTTTTTGTATGCAGTATAAACACTGTTACTTTTATCGGTAGATGCAAGATAGATTGCCGCATTTGCAAGAGGGAGCCAACCTTCAGCATCTCCAACATTTTCATAGGCATTTTTAGCGGCAACTGCAGTCATTAAAGCAACAGGATCTGCATTACCTATATCTTCACTTGCAAAAATAATCATTCGTCTTGCAATAAACAAAGGATCTTCACCACTCTTCAACATTCTTGCAAGATAATATACTGCTGCATCAGGATCCGACCCTCTCATACTTTTAATAAAAGCTGATATCAAATTATAATGCTCATCACTGTTTTTGTCATAATTAAGAAACATCCCCGGAAAAACCTTGTTAAATTCATCTCGGTTAAATTCATCATCAAATGTAAGTAAAATAATTTCAAGCATATTAATTGCTCTTCTAAAATCACCTGAAGAGTATTCTGCAATAATTTCATAAATATCGTCAGGAATAAAATTATAATCCCCTTTTTCTTCTGAAGTAATTTCCCTTAATTTTTCTACTATAATATTTGAAGATACAGAATTAAATTTTAATAGGTAACATCTGGACATTAAAGCTCTAATAATATAATATGAAGGATTTTCGGTAGTTGCACCTATAAATATTATTTTCTCAGTTTCAATAAAAGGTAAAAAAAAATCCTGCTGTTTCTTATTAAAATGGTGTATTTCATCTACAAAAAGAAAAAATTTACCATAAACCTTATAATTTTCTTCAACAATTTTTTTTAACTCTTTTACTCCATGTGTAACGGCGGATACTGAAACAAATGATAGTCCCGATTGTTCAGACAACATCTCCGCAACAGAAGTTTTGCCGGTTCCCGGCGGTCCCCAGAAAACCATAGAGGGGAAGTTGTTTTTACCTATTAATTTAGTAATAATTCCATTAGCACCGGTAAGATGCTGTTGCCCTACAATATCATTAATATTTTTTGGTCTATAACGATTAATAAGAGAGCTGTTTACTTTGTCAAAAAGAGTTTTATTCATCTAATGATTATAGGTCCTTAATACCATAGTAATTATCTTTTGGAATAAAGCCCAGTTTTTCTTCCGAAAGTTTTATTTTGTCCGGGGTTTGATACTCCTGACGATATGCAGAAACTAACCTTTTTATCATCTCATCAGCCAATCTCCCCTCAGCAGCCATATCAGACAATAAGTCAAGTGCTCCTCTTATATCATAAGGTTGTTTTCTGTATGTTCTAGGAGAAATTAAAGCATTAAATATATCAAGAGCAATAACAAGATCCAAAATTTTAAAATCAGGATGTTGGCCATTATCATGGTGCCTAAAGGAAACAAGAGCATTAGTTCCTTCACCAAGATAATAAACAAGAAGAATAATTCCCCATAAAGTATGTTCATTAATTAAATCATACTCTTCTTTACTTAAAAAATCTGTATTTGTAATTATATTTCTCGGTAATCTGGACATACCTATATCTTTTGTTAATGTTGCAGAAACAACTTTTGAGATACTTTTCTGATAAAACATATACTCCATTGCAACTCTTTCGGCCAAAAGAGTTGTTGACAAAGAGTGGTGATAAATAAAAACTGCCGTCTTCTTAAGATTAAGCAACTCTTTTATTAAATTTTTGGGGAAAGAAACAAGAGAGAGACTTGCAAGAGTCTTTTTCCTGACAGTTTCATCTTCAAAAAGAATTTTATAATTCTTTTCTTTCATTATTACCTTAATATCTTTATAAATTTGAGTCTCTTTTAAAGAAACAAAATCTTCCTCATTTTCCGGATTTTTTAAAGCAATATCCTTTAATAGATATTTAGTAATTTCCATACCTTTAGGAACTATCAAGTTATTATTTACATCATAAATATCAATCGAAACTTTTTTCCCCATACTACACCGCCTTTTTTATTATTATAATTTAATTTTACAATAATTTCAATA
>Ga0256913_10001735_pt1 | contig 11149 bp, 7 predicted proteins | sample Axial_MatmetaG_FD_185970 | JGI IMG/M metagenome (GOLD analysis project Ga0256913, IMG submission 185970) | Deep-sea worm associated microbial mat communities from Axial Seamount, Juan de Fuca Ridge, Pacific Ocean - Axial_Mat | ecosystem: Environmental > Aquatic > Marine > Oceanic > Microbial...
AAAATGATTTTGTCATAATCGGTTTGTTGTCAGGACTTGCTTTTCTGTTCAGATACCAGATGGCCATTGTAATCTTTGGTGTGTTGTTGTGGCTTTTGATCATAAAAAAAGAAAAGATTACGGGATTACTTATACTCGTTTTATCCGGTTCGGCAGTTGTTCTTGCCGGCACATTGATTGATTATTGGTTTTATGGTGAGTTCGTTATTGTTCCATGGAATTATCTGAATATTAACTTATTGGAAGGTAAAGCAACAGAATTTGGCACTGCACCCTGGTACTACTATTTCTACTATGTTTTCCGCTTTGCGTTTTTCCCGTTCGGTTCGATAATCATTCTGTCATTCCTGTTTTTTGTGTTGAAAAAACCACGAAATATTATTGTCTGGGCCGTAGTGCCTTTTGTATTTGCACATATATTGATAGGACACAAAGAGTTGCGTTTCCTGTTTCCGTTGATAAACCTTGTTCCTCTCATGGTTGTTTATACGATACAGCAAATCAGATGGGACAAAATGAGGAGGGGCTGGAGGCGGAGTATTTTAATAATGGGTGTATTGCTCGGTCTGATAAATATCATGGCCTTGCTGGTGGCAAGTATTAAACCGGCGGGTAGGGGAGATATGGAAATCACCCGGCAGATTTGGCAGATGAAAGGAGACGAAAATGTTGACCTTTTATATTATAGGGACAGCAATCCTTATGATCCGTGGAATGGTATTATGGCCGGATATTATCTTCCTTCGGGAATGCACTTTAAGAGCATACGTGCACCGAAAGAAATTGAGGAGGTGTTATTAAAAAGCAGCGACAAGTGTTTGCTGGTTTTGAGGGCGAAAGATGCCTTGGATAAGGAAATGGCCGGGAGTATTGCCGAACTCGGATTTTGTAAGCTTGGCCAGAGTATTCCGGAATGGCTGATCCCGTTTTTGAAAATTTACGGTGGTTATCATACCGAAGAGATTTATTATTTGTATGCTCCGGAAAGTTTGCCGCCTGATAAAAAAGGAGCTTAGAAAAGTGTAGTTATAGTGATCTTTACGTTCTTTCTCACCTAAAATGCATATCTGAAAGCAAGAATGATATTCCGGCCCGGAGCCGTAATACCCGAAGAGTAAGGACGGTATCTGTAGTTGAGAATATTGTCAAACCCGAAAGTAATCAGAAATTTCTCGTTGAAAGCATAACTACCCCTGAAATTAAGTGTCCACCAGCCCGGGGCGTATGGGTTTCCGTTCTCATCGGTAGCATACAGGTAGGTTTTGCTCCGTTCGGAAGGTGCCAGGTTTTCATAGGACACTTCCGCATTGTAAAGAGTGAACGCTTCAAGTTTCAGCTTTTTGATTTCGAATGACAGGGAACTTCTGCCGAATAAGGGCGGAGCATGGCGTAACGCATATCCTTCATTGTCCTCCCCGTGGATATAAGTCGCCGAGGTACTGAAAACAAAGTGCCGGATAAACTGAATACGGAACAGAAAACTGGCGCCGTAAATGTGTGCATAACCGGCATTGACCATGGCTTCTACTTTGCTCATCTCTCCGTCATAAATGATCGAGTCCTGACCGTTAAGCTGGAAATCCCGTCTTACAATGGCCTGGTCGAGGTAAGAATAAAAACCTGATAACTCAATGTTGGCCGTATTCTGAAATGATTTGATAATCCGGGCATCGGCACTATAGATGTATTCCGGTTTCAGGTCGGGATTGGGGACTACCACATTGCCAGGTTCCGAATCAAATACTTTGGCCACATCGTCCAGGTTCGGAGCTCTGAAACCGGACGAAAGATTTATATGCAGTTGCCATGTTCCGGGATGATAGACAAGCCCGGCATTTCCTGTCAGCGCACCATTGCCGAGGTTAATCTCGTTATAAGGTAGATGATAAAAACTCGTGTCTTCAATCTTCGAATCAAGCATGGTGTATGAATACCGTAAGCCTCCGATCACGGTCAGCGGCACTTTGAAATTCTTTTTGTAAGTCAGATAGAGGCCGGAAGTAAAATAGTCCGTACCTCCATCAGGATAGCGGCTGGCAATTTTTTCACTTTCTCCGGTATAGATGTTATTCTTTTCACCTGTTGACAGAACCTGATTGTAAACCAGTTCCAGCCCGTAAAACAGATGTTGTTGCTTTTTCAAAGCTTTATAGTAGTCGTTATTCAGCGAGATGATATGTACCTTCTCAACCCGTTCTCTTCGCCACTCATTCTGGAATTTTCTGTCGTTACGTCCTTCCTGAACAAACTGGTATCCGAGACGAATGTTCATTTCGTCATAAAGTGCTGTGGGTTTTTCAAAATCGAAACTCAGGCGATTCATCATCCATTCCTGGGGTTTATAATACCACTCGGCATATTTAAGGTGATCGCCCGAATATTGTAACAGACGGTCATAACGCGGCACATCAGAAGTACGTGTTATATAAAAACCATAAGTCCAGGAAGTGTTTTCAGTGATTTTGTTTTTGATTTTGGTGATAAAACTCAGCTGCTTATATCCGGAATATCTTTGAGATCTTCCGCTACCGTTCGATACGATAGTGTCATGACCGTTTTCAGTCTTTACATATTCTTTCCTGAGGTTGTAGTCGTTGTGCATGGTGCCCATCACCAGGTCGTCAAAAGCCGTATAACTGAGAGATGTCAGAATACTCCACTTGTTGTTGCCCACATTAACATCGGCGTGTGCCGTTCGTTCCACAGCTGCCGAAGCAAACCTGACTGAAGCATGGCCGAATGCTTTCCATTTCTTCGTATCGGCAAAAGCAGGTTTGAGCAGGTGAACATCTATCACCCCGCCGAGGGCATCACTTCCGTATATATTTGTTCCGGGTCCGTAGATTACTTCCGTACTTTCGACACTGTTTATATCAGCCTGCAATACATTTTGCAGATTACCACTACGATAAATGGCATTATTCATCCTGACACCGTCCACCATAAACAAAATCCTGTTGGCAGCAAAGCCGCGTATCATGGGGCTGCCACCTCCCAACTGACTTTTCTGGACAAAGACACCGGGTGCCTCGGTCAGCATGTCTGCTGTTGTAGGCGGATTGTCAAAAATAATGTTCTTGCTTTTAATGATATTGATTTTGTTGGGGACTTCATAGGTCTCCGTCTCCCATCTGTTAGCCGACACTACCACCTCTTCCAGCCTGATGAGTTTCTGGTTGAGCGGAATTTTGAAAGACAGGTTGTTTATATCCATCAGGTCCAGCGACAGTTCGTTATAGGACGGATGCTGAAAATGAATGATGTCGTTTTTTGAAAAACCTTTTAAGTCAGCAATTCCCAGGTTATTGGTAAGGGACGTTGCTGTTTTTTGATCATTAAAGATGTAAACATTACTTACCGGATCACCGGTTTGCTGGTCATATACAAATATAGTTTGTGATAAAAGTCCCAGACGGAGCCACAAAAACAATATAAATAAGGTAGTTCTTGTCAGTGTACTCATGTTTCCGGGTTTATAAAACTATTTGTATCCGCCACGTTTTTTGGCGGCCTCTTCAAGCCTTTTCTGGAAACTTGATTTCTTCTTTTTTGGTTTCTTTTTGTTTGCCTGGATCTTAGCTCTTACTTTATCTTCATTAACCATGTATCTGAAAGCAATCATCTGGCCAAAAGTGATAATGTTGGCTAAAAAGTAATAATAACTCAATCCGGAAGCGTAGTTGTTGAAAATACCCAGGAACATGATCGGCATCAGGTACATCATTGTTTTCATCCCCGGTAACTGGTTGCTTTGTGACCCCATCATCTGGTTGTTCATGTATGTGTAAATCACCGTTGAAACGGTCATCAACAGGGTGAATAAACTAACATGGTCACCATAAAACGGAATGTTAAAAGGCAGGTCCAGAATAGAATCGTAACTCGACAAATCATGAGCCCATAAAAATGCTTGCTGACGTAATTCAATCGACGACGGGAAGAACCTGAACATGGCAAACAAAATCGGCATCTGCAGCAGCATAGGAACACATCCCGAAGCGGGATTGGCTCCGGCACTTTTGTAAAGAGCCATAACTGCCTGCTGTTTTTTCATGGAATCTTCTTTCTTCGGATATTTGGCATTGATCTCATCCACTTCAGGTTTCAGAACACGCATTTTGGCCGAAGACATATAAGTTTTATAGGCAATCGGGAAGAGGAATAACTTCAGTAAAATTGTAAGTATAAGAATTACAATACCGTAATTCCATCCATAGCCTCCCAGCCAGTTAAATACAGGAATTACAATATACTGGTTGATCCAGGCCAGCAGGAAGAAACCCCAGCCGATCGGTATCTGCCGTTCCAATTCAAGGCCGTATGCTTTAAGGGTTTTAAACTTATTGGGCCCGAAATAATAGGAAAACGGAATACTTGTTGTCACACCACTTCTGTACGGGATCTCCAGATTGGCCTTCATACTCTTCAGGTATCTCGGATCTTCCGGATTTTCTTTTTCAAAAGTTTCCAGATATCCGCTTTCAAAATAGTTTTTGGCAATCAGGGTGGAGGAGAAGAAACGCTGTTTGAACGATACCCATTTCAGCTTTGTTTTTACCTCTTCCGAATCGTCTTTGGTTTCGGAAAGATATTCAACGTCATCCTGGTAATATTTAAAATAGATAGTGGAACCATTAAAACGGTCAACTGTCTTTTCCTGTTTTCTTAAATCGGCAAACCAGTCAAGGGAGAGACTTGTTGTTGTCGGGGCAATGACATCATCCATATTGACCAGATTGATGTCAAAGTGGAACATATAATCATTGCCTTTCAGAGTATATACGTATTCAATGTATTTCGAGGGATCAAAACTCCCTTCACCGGCATCAGCATACAGGCGCATGCGGAAACTCAGTGTGTTGTCTCCCGATACGGTGACAATTTTTCCGGAAGTTGTATCGGCCGGCCGGAAATAGAAATTTTCAGTACTTATTGCTCTGTTATGAACAAAAAATGACAAGCCGAATTTAGTTGTTTCAGGATTAAATAAAATAAGGGGCAGAGAATCAAAAGTTTTGTAATCTTTTAATTCAACAGTCTTGATATATCCACCTTTGGAAGAAATCTCCACTTTCAGCAGGTCACTTTCAAGTACATAATAATCCTCTTCGCCGGTGGCAGAATTGGCAAAGTCGGCATACCTGCTTTTAAGTTCTTTAAAATCCTCTGTCGTTTCTTTTTCAGGAACAGTGTCTGCTATCACTTCTTGTTCCTGCTGTGCCTGTTCCTGTCTGGCAGCCATTTCCGCCTGAATAGCGCGAAGCGAGTCCTGCTTCTTCTGCACCATCATGATCGAATCCTGAATGTGCTGTTTTCTGGCCAGCTCTTCTTTGGAAGGGGTCATCCAGATTGTATAAAAGACCATGATGGCCGCGATGAGGATAAACCCGATGATACTATTTTTATTCATTTTTTGCTCGATTAAAAACAGGTGCAAATGTAGTCAGAATTATGTTATTATCCTTCATCAGGAAAATATTAGGATTTTCCTTGACTTTATCTCAGGAAAACACTACTATTGTAATATCAAAATAGTATCATAATGGGAAAAGATTTTTTTGAAGAAGAGCAATGTATATGTAGTTTTTGGTTATACTTTTTTACGATTATTGTTTATGCTATCGTCATCATTCCCACTATGGAAGCATTGTACAGCCAGGTTATTTTAGGTGTTCCGTATGGCGATGAACTGACAACGAACAGAGCTTTGCTGATACTATTGATGTTCATCATCATATTGTTAATACTGACGCTCTGGCTTTTCGCCAGAATGAAACTGATTGTCAGGGTGAATGACCGGGGGCTGTCGTACAGATATCCGCCTTTTATTGCTAAAGAAAGACTGATTGCCAAAGAAGATATAGAAAAACATGAGCTGAGAAAATACAGCCCGATCAGGGAATATGGAGGTTGGGGCATAAGATATGGCTGGAAAAAAGGGGAAAAGGCTTATAATGTGAGGGGAAATACAGGAATGCAGTTATACCTGAAAGACGGCAAAAAGATTTTATTTGGCACACAGCAGGGGGAAAGTTTTAAACAGGCGATGGACAAAATGATGAGCACAGAAACCAATGGCTAAGAAAAAAGCATTTGTCATAAGAGTTGACAGGGAAATCATGGAAGCTCTGGAAAGATGGGCTGCCGAAGAATTCCGCAGCGTGAACGGGCAGATTGAGTATTTGCTCAATGAAGCCTTAAAAAATTCGGGACGGAAGAAAAAGAGCAGTTCCTGAACGCTTAACCGTTCTTTTTCTTTTCGATGGCAGCCTTGATAAATCCGACGAACAGCGGGTGCGGATTTTTGACTGTGCTTTTGTATTCGGGATGGAACTGAACACCGACAAACCACGGGTGTTTTTTCAGCTCTATGATCTCCACCAGGTCTTCCTGCGGGTTGATTCCTGCCAGCCGCATACCAGCAGCTTCAAACTCTCCGCGATAATTGTTGTTAAATTCAAAACGGTGGCGGTGTCTTTCACTGATCATTTCCGTCCGGTAGACTTCGTAAGTTTTGGAATCTTTAACCAGTTTGCAGTCGTAGGCACCCAGCCTCATAGTGCCCCCCATGTTTTTGATGTTTTTTTGTTCTTCCATCAGATTGATTACCGGATAAGGTGTTTCGGGGTTGAATTCGGTTGAATGAGCTTCAGGATGTCCCAGCACGTTTCTTGAAAACTCGATGGCGGCACATTGCATGCCGAGACAGATGCCAAGGAAAGGGATGTCGTTCTCCCGGGCATATTTCACAGCTTCAATTTTTCCTTCTATGCCTCTTCCTCCAAATCCGGGAGCCACAAGTATGCCATCCATATTTTCCAGTAGGCGGGACGCTGTTTCACCGGTAACCTCTTCTGAGTGTACCAGCCTGATGTTTACTTTACATTCGTTGGCAGATCCGCCGTGGACAAAAGCTTCGTTGATGGATTTGTAAGCATCTTTCAGCTCCACATATTTGCCGACAAGGGCAATCTCCACTTCTGTTTTGGGATTTTTCAGCCTTTTTAGAAAATACTCCCAGTCAGACAGATCTATTTTTTCAGGAATTTCCGTTTTTGTAATATTCAGCACGGCAACATCCAGTTTTTCGTCCCTCATCAGCATCGGCACGTCGTAAATAGTGTCGGCATCAATGGATTCAATGACTGAATCGGTGGTGACATTACAAAACTGGGCAATCTTGGTTTTAATTCCGTTATTCAGGGGTTTTTCGGTGCGGCAGACAATGATATCGGGCTGAACTCCCTGTTCCAGCATGGTTTTAACCGAGTGCTGGGTGGGTTTTGTTTTCAGCTCTCCGGCAGCTTTAAGATAGGGAATGAGGGTCAGGTGTACCACAGCACAGTCGGAGCCCAGTTCCCATTTCATCTGACGAACGGTTTCGATGAAGGGAAAAGACTCAATGTCACCTACCGTACCACCGATTTCCGTAATGACAAAATCATAATTTCCGGTTTCGCCCAGAACCATGATGCTTCGTTTGATTTCGTCCGTAATGTGCGGGATAACCTGTACGGTAGTACCCAGATATTCTCCTTTCCTTTCTTTGTTGATCACATTCTGGTAAATCCGGCCCGTCGTTACGTTGTTGGCCTGGGAGGTGGGTGTACTTGAAAATCTTTCGTAATGCCCCAGGTCAAGGTCGGTTTCTGCCCCGTCTTCCGTTACGTAACACTCTCCGTGTTCGTAAGGGTTTAAAGTTCCCGGATCCACGTTAATGTACGGATCAAGTTTTTGAATGGTGACAGAAAAACCACGGCTCTGAAGAAGTTTGGCCAGTGAGGACGAGATAATGCCTTTGCCAAGAGAAGAAGACACACCGCCCGTAACGAAAATGTATTTTGCTTTTTTATTCATTTTGGATGTGATGCTGTGCGAATAAACAAGCATACAAATAAACAATATTTAGACCTAAGGTCACTAAAAAAAGATCATTAATTGTTAACAATAAATAGAAAGTTGTCCCCCGAAAACAAAATTCCGAGTTACAAATCAAAAAAGCCCGGAAATCCAAACGCTTAATAATAGGTCGGCCTCTTAACTCCGCCCATCATTTTAGCTACTCTGATGACCTGCAGGCTGTATCCGTATTCGTTGTCATACCATGTGTATAGCACAACGTTCTTTTTATCTTCCGATATTTTAGTAGCCAGGCTGTCAAAAATGGCTGTAGCCGGTTCGCCAATAAAGTCAGAAGAAACGGCATCAATGGCTGTTGAATATTTCACCTGGGCCACAAGCTCTCCCGATAAAGCCGTCTGACGCATCAGGTCGTTTATCTCTTCAACGCTGGTTTCGCGTTTCAGTTCAAGCGACATGATCACCAGCGAAACATTGGGTGTGGGAACGCGGATGGCATTTCCGGTAAGTTTCCCTTTCAGTGTAGGTACGGCTTTCGAAACGGCATTGGCAGCCCCTGTTTCTGTAATGACCAGATTAAGTGGTGCGGAACGGCCTCTCCTGAATTTTTTGTGCATGTTGTCCAGCAGGTTCTGGTCGTTGGTATAGGAGTGTACCGTTTCCAGGTGCCCTTTTTTAATACCAATCTCTTTTTCTACTACGGCAAGAATAGGTGCTGCGGCATTTGTTGTACAGGAAGCGGCAGAGAAAACAGTCTCTTTTTTGAAATCCACATCAAAATGGTTGACACCAAAAACAATATTGGGGATGTCGCCTTTGCCCGGTGCTGTCAGCAGCACTTTGCCAATACCTTTGGCTTTCAGATGGCGGCTCAGCCCTTCGCGGTCGCGGAATATACCTGTGTTGTCAATCAGTAAAGCGTTTTCAATGCCATATTCCGTGTAATCAATATCTTCGGGCTTACTGGCAGCCAGCATCAGCACTTCATGGCCGTTAATGTAAATCGTTTGCTTGCCAGGGTGGTCAATAGCCACACCTCTGAACGGGCCATGAACTGAATCATGCCGGAACAAAGAAGCCCTTTTGGCAATCTGCCTTTCATCATTGTTTCTGGTGACAATGGCTCTGAGCCGGAGTTGTTTTCCGTTGCCGAGGATGATGAGTTCGCGGGCAAGTAGTCTTCCGATTCTCCCAAATCCGTAAAGAATAACATCTGCCGGTCTGTCATAAGGAGCTTTTTTGCCTATCAGGTGTTTCAGTTTGATTTTGATAAAATCTTCATAATCCACAAAGTTTTTATTCTCTTCAACCCATTCCCTGTTCAGGCGCCCGATATCCAGCTTTGACGGCCCTACGTTGGCATGAAGAATGGCTTTAGCCAGGTTGAGTGATTCAATGACTTTTAACGGCCTGTCAATGATATTCTCAGCATACGAATGCCTGTAAAGGATAATACTGGCACTCCGGTCAATTAACTGGCTTCGGTAGAAAACCAGTTCGATGGATTTTTCATAAAAGAGTTTGGATAACACACTGATAAACTCATTAGCCTGCATCTCCCTTTCTGCCCAGTCATTCAACGAGTTTTCGTAAACTCCCTTGTTGTTTTTGGTTTGTGACATTACGCTTTTGGTTTTTTATTATTGAATGGAGAAATCTTCGGAAACTTTTTCAACAAAAATAAAAAAAAGGCAGCCAGAATTTATGGTGCCTTTTTTAAAATGATTACAAATTAATGTTATTGACCTAAATAAGCCTTTAATAACCTGCTTCTCGAAGTATGTCTCAAACGGCGAATGGCTTTTTCTTTGATCTGGCGTACTCTTTCGCGGGTAAGGTTAAATTTAGATCCGATTTCTTCCAGTGTCAGGCTGTGATTCATCCCTATGCCATAATACATGTTGATGACGTCCCGCTCTTTTTCGCTTAGGGTGGCAAGAGAACGCTGAATCTCACGACCAAGGGACTCGTGCATTAGATATTCGTCCGTATCGGGAATGTCTTTGGGGACATAAACATCCAGAAATTTGGTTTCTTCATCAGCTGCCAGGGGCGCATCCATTGATACATATCTGGTTGCAATTTTCAAGGCCGAATCTATCTTGTGATCAGGAACTTCCAGTTCGGCGGCGATTTCATTTGCCGAAGGCGGACGTTCCAGTTTTTGTTCCAGCCTCGATGAGGTTTTCTTGATCTTATTTAAAGATCCTACCTGGTTTAATGGAAGCCTGACAATTCTTGATTGCTCGGCCAGTGCCTGCAATATGGATTGTCTGATCCACCAAACCGCATACGAAATAAATTTAAATCCCCTGGTTTCGTCAAAACGTTTGGCCGCTTTAATCAACCCCACGTTCCCTTCATTGATCAGATCAGGCAGGCTCAGTCCCTGGTTTTGATACTGCTTGGCTACCGAAACGACAAAACGCAGATTTGCTTTGGTAAGCTTCTCCAGCGCTTTTTCATCTCCTGCCTTAATCCTTCTTGCCAATTCTACCTCTTCTTCTGCAGTAATCAGATCTTCTTTGCCAATCTCCTGTAAGTATTTGTCGAGTGAAGCAGTGTTGCGGTTAGTAATTGATTTTGTGATTTTTAGCTGTCTCATAGCTTATATTTAAATGAATATTAATTTACGGTTCGGGAAAAGGACACGCAATTTAGTTAAAATAATTCTAAATAACAAATTTTTAGCGCATAAATTCATAAGAAATTCTTACCCCATTGGGATATATCCCTTTCAGATGTACAATGCCCGATCTTTTTTCGTTCAGGGCTTTTTCGAGGCTTTCTTCCGAGTCGACACTTTTGCCGTTTACTTCAGTGATAATAAACCCTTCGGTAATGCCGCCACTGGCAAGGAAACCATCATCAATGGCAGTGACTTTTAGTCCGTGGCTGATACCCAGGTCACTTTTGTCTTCGCTGGATATTTTCACCAGTGAAGCACCCAATAGGTCGTTATAGAACGAATCGGCAGGCCGGACAATTCCGGTGTTTCCGTCTTCGTTCTTTAGCGTGACATCGTAAGTGTAGTTTTTGTGGTCTCTTACAATTTCCACTTTCACAACTTCACCGGGATTGTGTTGTCCCATCGTGCCCATTAATTCCGATACGGTGTTTATGGGCATTCCGTTAACACTCAGGATGATATCTCCTTCCCGGAGGCCTGCGTCATAAGCACCCCCGTTTTCGATGATGCCGGCTACATAAATACCTTTGACATCATCCATGCCCAGTTCATCGGCAAAAGCAGCATCAATGTCCCTGATCTGAACACCCATATAGGCAC
>Ga0256913_10001736_pt1 | contig 11148 bp, 12 predicted proteins | sample Axial_MatmetaG_FD_185970 | JGI IMG/M metagenome (GOLD analysis project Ga0256913, IMG submission 185970) | Deep-sea worm associated microbial mat communities from Axial Seamount, Juan de Fuca Ridge, Pacific Ocean - Axial_Mat | ecosystem: Environmental > Aquatic > Marine > Oceanic > Microbial...
TAATTTTGCAGTTTCATTAATTGGTGTAATAATATTGAATAATATATATTTACATATCGGTAGTCGTAAAAATAAGATAATAAACGGTTTTGAGACTTCTGCAAAAAAAGAAAAATTGTATTGGGTTGTTTTAATTATTTTCTTTTTTGTAAGTTTTTGGCTTTTAGGATATGTGAGGCATATGAGTAAAGATTTATTTGGTTGGTAACGGTTCATCTCCTCATCTCCCCGTGCCGTCCGGGGTTTACGAATCTCTCATATTGGAGACCCGGAAAAAGGTTAAGATAATAATCAAAAGTAAAAAGAGCTATGTTTAAATATTTGTTTTATAGGGTCTTTCGTTTTCAATATAAAGTTATTGGAGAAGATAGAAATATGGCGGCACTATCATCCATTCTGTCAATATCATTTCTAATAGCGATGAATATTGCCAGTATTTGGTTTTACTTTGAAAAACAAACCGATTTATTAAATCAAATTGTTGATAGCTTTAATTCTTTTTGGGGAACCAATAAGGCAACACCTATGTATCCCTTCGGCAAACTACATCTTTCATAACAGTTTCAACTCTGTTATTTTTGCGGGCAAAAAACTAATATGACAAGAGTAGAGAACAGAGATATGATGACAGCCCATATCGAACGCCGGCGCAACAGCGGACAAACACAGAAAGATTATTGCCGGTCAGAAGGTTTGAGTTTATCGAAGTTTCATTACTGGGTAAAACAAAACAGAATTTCTAAAGCCGCAATATCGGGCGACTTTATTGAGCCCTCACCTATGTTCCAAGCGTCCACCATTGGAAAATATGAAATACCCTCCTTCGTGAACCTTTGAGCCTTAGTGGCATTTATAGTCCCGTAACGTACCTTTTGTTTTTTGTCACAAAGGCACAAAGACACCAAGAAACACAAAAACCCACTATGTTATTGCCCCTCTAAATCTCCCCTGTCGGGGAGACTAATGAGAGGATAGTCCGTTTTAGGATGCTTTCTCATTATTTCTATCAACCTATTTCAGGATAAGACTGCCGCTCTTCCCTCTCCTTTTTCAACATCCGTAGTTTTAACGAAGGATTGTCAGGAGAGGGTCAGGGTGAGGTGATTATACTTTTTCATTATTATGAATGAATAAAAATATGAATTCTTTTATTTTATTTACCCCTCACCTTAATCCTCTCCCTTGGGGAGAGGAAAGAACAGTGGAGTGACACCATAATCCTCTACAGGGAGAGGAAAGAGCCGTGGAGCGATATCTTTATCCATTCCCAATGGTAGAGGAAAGAGCCGTGGAGCGATATCTTTATCCATTCCCAATGGTAGAGGAAAGAGCCGTGGAGCGATATCTTTATCCATTCCCAATGGTAGAGGAAAGAGCGGTGGAGCGATACCTTTATCCATTCCCAATGGTAGAGGAAAGAGCTGTGGAGTGGCACCTTTATCCATCCCCAATGGTAGAGGAAAGAGCCGTGGAGTGATATCTTTATCCATTCCCTGAGGGAGAGGAAAGAGCCGTGGAGCGATATCTTTATCCATTCCCTAAGGGAGAGGAAAGAGCGGTGGAGTGATATCTTTATCCATTCCCAATGGTAGAGGAAAGAACGGTGGAGCGATATCTTTATCCATTCCCTGAGGGAGAGGAAAGAACGGAGGAGTTACACTCTAATCCTCGGTGCTGTTTGGGATATCATCTACGATGAAAGTTTCCTATTATCTGACGATGTTACAATTATCCGAACCTTTACGAGGTTTTGTTTTAGGTATGCCGGAAACTGTACGGTGACTCAAACTGCAAGTAGATTTCCACATCCGTATCATCCGACAGATCGCCACACCCGCTAAAGCGGATTTGCGATGACGACTTCTATTTAACATTCGGATAATTAAGCGGTTAACGTCATTGCGATGAATCACAGAGCTGAATATATGGGAAATCATTCCGAAGCAATCTATTTGTTTTGAAACGCTTCCATTACATTGATATTGTTATTCCGACTACGGTGCAGGCAGGAGCATTGGAATGAGGAATCCTTCGGTTGAGAGAGACCGGAAGTTAAAATGGGTATTGAAATGTAATACCGCAAAGATATTTTGGGATGATGTACTAACTCAATAACTCCTTAACAATCTGAGCAATAAGTTTATTATCGGCTTTACCGGCTAATTTTTTGCTTGCCATTCCCATTGTCCGTCCCATATCTTTCATTGATGAGGCACCAGTTTCGGTTATGACCTCCTGAACAACCTTTCTGATATCATCTTTTCCCATCTGCTCGGGGAGGTATTTCTCAATAGCAGACATCTGAAACAACTCTTCTTCCACCAGGTCTTCACGATTCTGCGATTTGTATAATTCTGCCGATTCACGACGTTGCTTTACAAGCTTTTGCAGAATTTTCATTTCTGTATCTTCTGCAACTTCACCACCTGTTCCTTTATCTGTTTTGGCAAGAAGAATAGCGGCTTTTACTGCTCTCAGAGCTTCCAGCGTCTTTTTGTCTTTGGCAAGCATTGCAGCCTTTATATCCTGGTTTATTGTGTTTTCGAGACTCATATTATTATTTATCAAATTTCATTTCAAATATTAAGTAATGTTTAATACAAAATTTTACTCTACAGTTTTCAATATCTTCATTGCAGTTTTCAACTTTGCACCAATACTTATTTCCATCTTTTTCATAGGGTAATAAATATGCAAATATATAAAAATATTCACCCGACTCAATTTTACTTCTGTTATTTTCAATTATATTTTTCAGGCTATAATCCTCAGAGTCAATTGTATCAAACTCTTTTGAAATTATAAATCCCGGAAATATAAATTTCATTTTTAGTTTTGAATCCCTTCAATCTCAAAAAGATTAAGAATAGCAGTACTATCTATTGAATTGTCAGAAGATATTAAAATGCTATTGTCTGTTTCAGTTTGTCCGGATGACAGAGCTATAATTAAAATGGATAAAATAGTAAGATACACTTTTGACATATCAGAACAATTTATTCAGGTCACTGATTATGATGACCGATTTTAATTCAAAATGGAAAAGTACTCAATATTTTCAAGAAGAGAGAATACTAATCAACATTATCGTGCAAATAGGAGTTGTTTTCCTTCAGCTCGGGATTATGATTTTCATCTTCTCCAAGTGTATAGCGCGCAGCAACCGATTCCGACGAAGGAGTAACATCCGACAATTTCACGTTTCTTCTTTTGTATGCCGGAACGTTTTCCATCACCTCAATCTCTTCATTCGACCTGAGTTTTATGCTAAGGTCTTTAAGCTTCCTGATTCTCTCTTTTGATTTCTTCTCAATGTCACTCTGTTCCACATCCTCGGAGAAACCGATTTTTCTGACCTTTGTTTCCTGATTGATTGGAATGAAAGGTTTTGGCTCTGTTTTTTGAATCTTTGTTTCATTCAAGACCGCGGGTTCAACGGAGTCTGTCGGTTTAATGTCAATTTTTTCTTCGGTAAATGAGAATTCCAAAGGTTTGTTTTCCACTTTGGGATTCTCAGCATTCGACACCTCTTTTTCTTCTTCTTTCTTAGGAGTAATAAGTGTAATTTCGTTTATGGGCTCTGTTATTCTCGGCCTTTCCTTTTTTTCTTCCTTAATTGTGTTCAGAGGAATAATTTTTCTTTTTGCAGGTCTTCTTAAAAGTCCTGGATCATCATCACTTTTAAAGCCTGTAGCTACAAGTGTGATACTTATCATATTATCAAGGGATTCATCAATACCATTACCCCAGATAATCTCAGCACTTTGTCCTGCTTCTTCCTGGATGTAGTCGGTAATATCCGAAACTTCATCCATTGTAATTTCTTCATTGCCCGAGGAAATATAGAGTAGAATATCACTTGCTCCTTTTATCTGATTATCGTTGAGCAGAGGTGAGGCAAGTGCTTCTTCAACCGCTTTGATAGCTCTGTTTTCTCCTTCTGCGGTTGCGGACCCCATTATTGCGGTTCCGCTGTTTTCCATTACTGTTTTAACATCTTCAAAGTCAACATTGATATAACCTGTAACTGTGATTATTTCAGCAATGCCTTTTGATGCCACGGAGAGTATGCTATCTGCTTTCTCAAATGCTTCCGATAATTTCAGATCTCCGTGGAGGTCTCTGAGTTTATCATTGCAGATAAGTAGGAGAGTATCAACATTTTGCTTTAATTCTTCTATTCCGGCTTCGGCTTGCATTTTTCTTTTTCTTCCCTCAAATGAAAAGGGAATAGTAACAATACCAACGGTTAAAATGCCCATTTCTCTTGCAGCTTTTGCAATAACCGGAGCGGCACCTGTTCCGGTACCTCCACCCATTCCGGCAGTAATAAACACCATTTTGGTATTTTTTTCAAGTATATGTTTCAGGTCTTCAATATTTTCAATTGCAGCTTCTTTGCCAACTTCGGGAATTGAACCTGCACCAAGTCCTTTTTCGCCGAGTTGAATCTTCATAGGGACAGGACTTGCATCAAGTGCCTGCGCATCGGTGTTGCAAATTATGAAGTCAACACCCTTAATACCCTGATTGTACATATAAGAAACTGCATTGCTTCCGCCACCGCCTATTCCAATAACTTTAATTATTGCCGATTGGTTTTTTGGTAAGTCAAATTTGAGCATTTTATCCATTATTTTTTTGGATTTAAAATTATACTTAAAAATTTTTATTTCTGAGTTCTTCTTTTTTTTTTATCAACAAAATAGGTGTTAATATTTTTATCGTTTCATGAAGTCTGTAAAGTAAAGATAATCAGACCTATACGATAAGTGGCTAGGATTAAATTAAAATTTAGGGCTATTTCGGTCAGGATAAGCCGTCTTTTTCAAAGAAATCCTGTATCTTTTTCAGGAAGCTGACAGGTTTGTTTATTATATCGCTCTCTTTTTCTTCATCTGTTCCAGATGCCTCTTCTACCTCTGTTGTTGTTTCCATCTTAAGATAATTTTCCTTTTCTTTATTGTGTCTGTCCACTCCTTCTATGACCAGTCCGATACTTGTGGCATACATCGGGCTGGCCAACTCCTCCGGGACATCCTTTGCAAGGTGCTCATTAGGGTAACCGATTCTTGTATCCATACCCGTAATAAATTCTGTTAATTGCGGCAAATGCTTTAACAATGCACCGCCTCCGGTTAGAACAATTCCTGCAATAAGCTTTTTCTCATATCCTGAGTTTTTTATTTCGTAATAGATATGTTCAACGATTTCTTCCATCCTTGCCTGAATTATACTGGCAAGGTTTTTCAGACTTATCTCTTTCGGGGGTCTTCCACGCAGACCGGGTATAGCAACAATTTCATCATCACGGTTTTCGCTTGCAAGAGAAGAACCGAATTTAACTTTCAGCTCCTCTGCATGTTTTCTGATTATTGTGCACCCCTCTTTGACATCCTCCGTAATCACATCGCCGCCAAACGGAATTACTGCAGTATGCCTGATAATACCGTCTTGGAATATTGCAATATCCGTTGTTCCGCCACCGATATCAACAAGAACAACTCCTGCTTCCTTTTCTTCCTCGCTCAATACCGATTGCGCTGACGCAATCGGCTCAAGAATCAAATCAACGACTTCCAGACCTGCTTTTGTGACGCATTTGTAAATGTTTTTTGCCGCTGTTGTCTGGCCTATAATTATATGAAAATTTGCTTCAAGACTATTGCCGAGCATTCCTACAGGCTCTTTGATGCCTTGCTCATTGTCAATAATATATTCCTGTGGAATAACATCTATTATCTCTTCACCCGGGCTCATATTCAGGTTGTACATATTGTTAAGAAGCCTGTCGACATCATGCTGGCTGATTTCGTCTTCGTAATTTTCGCGGATTATGCCTCCGCGGTGTTGTAGGCTCTTAATATGCTGGCCTGCAATCCCAACATTAACATATTTGATGTCAACCCCCGATTTTTTGGAGGCTTCATCAATGGCAATGCGGATTGAGTTTACTGTGTTCTCAATATTTGAGACAACACCACGTTTTACACCTATTGATTCGGTGCGGCCGTGACCGAGGATTTCAATTTTGTCGTATTCGTTTTTTCTGCCTACCATTGCAGCGATTTTAGTTGTTCCAATGTCTAAACCGACTATGATATCTGATGTTTTCATATGTTGATGTTTGATTGATTATTCTTTATTTACGGTACAAACTCATTACAATCTATTTTGAGCAAACCACCTGATTTTTATATTTTAAATTGATAGCTTTATATTTATCCCAACCCGTTTTATTTAATCCCTCAAGATAAAACACGTATAACTTGTCGAACTTCTTTTCAATATTATCAATGTCACCGAAAATAATAATATGTCTTCCTACTTTAGGTGTTAATTCAAATTCAGAACTTTTGTTCACATATATCTGTTCTATTTGTGCTTTTAAAAACTCATCTTTGTTTATGTACGTTGCCAAGATATATATCTTTTGCAATACTGATGGATTTTTTAAATGTAACTCTTTAAACTCTTCGTAATTAAACAGTTTAATAGTGTCGTTAAACCTCTCCTTAATGTTTCCGTTTGCAATAATCACTCTTGAAGAATACTCTTTGCTTAACGGAAACGGAACTCCGGTTTGATCAATATAGAAACTTTGATTTTTCCTGTTTATTATTCTGACGATAGGTTTTCGTTGAATGACATTGATCCCGAGTGTTCCTCTTAAAGTGGTATAAACATCACCTTTTGCAATATATTTTATCCCATTGACAATCCTTTCTATTTCTTCAAGGTTAAGTTTTGCAATCGTTTTTCCTATTATGGAATCGTATGATTTATATACTTCATTTTTTATGTCGTCCACAGTTATTAACGGGTCGGAGTCATCGTAGTTGATATTTACCACAAATTTTTTACAAACGGTTTTCCCTTTTTCCATATTGATGAAGCCGCCGAGAACAATTATCCCTGCTATGACAAGTATCCAAATTGTTGTTTTGAATGTTTTTTTCATTTCGCAAGATAAATTTTTGTTAAATATTCTTTTAGCGGTTTTACAATTCTGTCAATGTCGCCTGCGCCAAGAGTGACAAGTATATCGAAGTTGAACTCTTTGATTCTATCAGGCAAATCCGTTTTTGAAAATATATATTTCTTACTGTTTTTCATTTTATTCAGTATCAATTCCGAGGAGACTCCTTCAATCGGGAGCTCGCGTGCAGGGTAAACAGGCAATAGAATCACCTCGTCTGCAACGTCGAGGCTTGCGGCAAAGCCCTCTGCAAAGTCTCTTGTGCGGGAAAAAAGATGCGGTTGAAAAATTGCGAGTATCTTTTTGTCTTGATACAGTTTTTTTATTGAGTTTAAAACGGCTTTTATCTCCACAGGATGATGTGCATAATCATCAACATAAATAATTTTATTTGAGCGAATTTGGTAATCAAACCTGCGTTTAATACCTTTAAATTCAGGTAATGCTTTTCTTAGATCATCTTCGTCAGCACCATAAAGAAATGCAGTAGCCAAAGCAGCAACTGAGTTCTCAAGATTTATCAAGCCTGGTATTCCCGGGCTGAGGTCTCTGATCTTTCCTTTTGGTATTATAAGATCGAAAGTGTATTTGCCTTCAGACAACCTGATATTTGCTGCATAGAAGTCGGCTTTGCTGTCAAGAGAGTAAGTAAATATTTTATAATTTTCAAAATCAATATTTAGTTCAACCCCTTTTTTGATCATAATCGTGCTACCGGGTTTTCCCTTTGTTGCAAATTCTGAGAAAGAATCAATAAGGTTATTTTTGTTGCTATAAACATCAAGATGATCTGCATCTACAGAAGTTATAACAGCAAATTCAGGTTTAAGATACAGGAATGATCGGTCGTATTCGTCGGCTTCTGTTACTAATAATTCAGATGTTGAAGGAAGTAAGACATTGGAGTCGAAGTTTTTGGAAATGCCACCAAGTATGGCAGTGCAGTGTTTTTTAGAATTGTGAAGCAGCCATGCTATCATTGTCGAAACGGTTGTTTTTCCATGAGTTCCGGCAACGGCAATTGTGTTATATTCCTTAGATATTTCTCCAAGTATTTCAGCTCTCTTTATTATCGGAATTCCTTTTGACTTTATATGTTTGTACTCTTTCAGTGATTTGGGAACAGCTGGTGTATAGACTACCGGCATCGTGTTTTCGGGAATCAGCTCAGGGTTGTCTTCAAAATGTATTTCAATACCTTCCGACTGTAGCTCTGCCGTAAGGGGAGAGGGCGTGCGGTCGTAACCTGAAACAACAGCTCCATTCGATTTAAAATAGCGGGCAAGGGCACTCATTCCAATGCCTCCGATTCCGAGGAAGTAGATGTTTTCTGACTTGTATGAGTGCTTGTTCTCCACTTTATTTTTTTTGGTGAGACAAGTCATAACTTGTCTTTTTTTTTCTTTTGTTGTTGTTATTAATCTTTCTTCATAATCCTGAGTAAGCTTCCGGTCAGCATGTTAACCGGAATCTTACCTGTTAAAATACTTGTTCAGTTTATTTGCCCTATTATTCATAACGCGTGAGAGTCTTTCCGGCTCGGACTCATTTATAAAATAATCAGGATCCGATTTCAACATCTCATCAATATGTGTTGTCAAAGTTTTTTTAAGACTTTCCATTCGCCTCATCAGTTTATCACGCGAAGAACTGTTCCAGCCGTCAAGAGTATTGGCAAGCTTCTCAGTCAACTCCAAAGAGTTCAGATAGGCGTTCATTGTTTTGCTATTATTCATATTTCATCAATTTTAATAATTCATCAGTAATTTTCTCGGCCGCATCACTAATTGCCAGTTTTTTCAAATTTAATTTTAGCTTTTCCTGTTTTTCTTCATTTTTCAACAGATTGATAACCGCTGTAGCCAGCTGCTCCATTGCATCCCTGTTTTCAACCATAAGTGCGGCATTGTTTTCCACAAGGGCCATTGCATTTTTTGTTTGATGGTCTTCCGCTGCTGTCGGTAACGGAACCAGAATTGCCGGTTTGGCTATATTAGTAATCTCCGTAATAGCTATTGCTCCTGCTCTTGAAATGATAATGTCGGCAAGGGCATAAGCATAATCCATTTTTTCGATAAATGTTTTTACCTTCACTCCTTTGTCTGAATAGGGCTTTGCAGCTTTTGCGGCATCATTGTAAAAGTACTCACCCGTTTGCCATAAAATCTGTAATCCGTTTTCATTTAGCTTATATAGAGTTTTTGCAATAGCTTTGTTTACCGCAAGTGCCCCGAGGCTGCCACCAACAATAAGAAGGGTTTTTTTGTCGGCATCCAGTCCGAAATGTTTTGCAGCATCATTGCGTTTCCCGGTAATTTGTATTACTTCTTTCCGTACCGGATTCCCGGTCAGAACAATCTTTTCTTTAGGGAAAAACCGTTCCATTCCCTTATAGGCAACACAAATTTTGTCAACCTTTTTGGATAGTATTTTATTTGTAATCCCGGGATAAGAGTTTTGTTCCTGTATTAGTGTCGGGATATTTTTCCCGGAAGCGACACGCAATGTCGGGCCGCTTGCAAAACCGCCAAAACCCGCTACGGCGTCCGGCCTGAACTTTTTGATGATTTTGCCTGCATTATAAAGACTTGAAATGACTTTAAACGGGAATGAAAGATTTTTGAGGGTAAGGTTGCGTTGTAAACCGCTTATCCAAAGTCCTTCAATCGGGTAACCCGATGCCGGAACTTTTTTCATCTCCATCTTATCTTTAGCACCAATAAACAAGATATCAACCTCGTCCAACCTCTCCACAAGAGTATTGGCGACAGCAACAGCAGGGAATATATGCCCCCCTGTGCCACCGGCACTGATGATGACTTTATATTTATGCTGTTTGGATATTACTTGCATTTTTCTTTGATTTGTCTATTTCTTTACTGACACTTAAAATTATTCCTATTGAAATACTTGTGAACCATATTGATGTTCCGCCCATACTTACCAAAGGTAACGGCTGACCTGTAACAGGCAGAAGATTTACAGCGACTCCCATATTTATCATTGCCTGGAATACCAGGCTGAAAGCCACACCGATAGTCAGGAATGCCCCGAAATTGTTCGGAGCTTTTGTGACAATTTTTACAGCCCTGAATAGCAGGATGAGATATAGCATCACAATAATAACTCCTCCGATAAGTCCGTATTCTTCAATAATGAATGCATATATGAAGTCGGAGTAGGGGTGGGGCAAAAAGTATCGTTGTTCACTGTTACCCGGCATTTTTCCGACTATTCCACCGGATGCAACTGCTATTTTCGCCTGCTCAACTTGATAGTTGTCTTCACTCTCCCCGTTTTTGAAATTTTCAACCCTGCTAATCCATGTGCCTACGCGCGGCAGAAGGTCGGGGTATGATTTTGCTATCATAACCATCATCAGCATTATCACTACGCCGATGCCTATCATTGAAAAGATATGTTTCAGGCTAATCCTGCCTATGAAAAGCAACACCAGACTCGTTGTAAACAGTATGGCTGCCGTTGAGAAGTTAGCGGGCAATATAAGGAAGCAAACTATTAATATTGGGATTATAATGGGTAAAAATGCAGATTTAAAGTCTTTGATTTTATCTTGTCTTTTGGTCAGCATCCTTGCAAGGTACATAATGAGAGTAAGCTTTGCAAGGTCGGAGGTTTGAAAAGTAAATCCGAATGGCAAGGGTAATACCCTCTTTGCCTCATTCAGGTTTAGGCCTACAAACAGAGTTAATATAAGAAGTGGAACGGCAATGTAAAGGGCAATCTGAAAAATTCTGGAGAAGTAAGTATATTTGACAAGATGGGCCAGATACATCAACAAAAAACCGAAGAGTAGGATGAAGAGGTGCTTCATCATATAATACTCTGTGTTGCCATCCTGATATTTATATGCCAGTGAACCCGTGGAACTGTAAACTGCAAGAATCGAAAAAACCGATAGTATGATTACCACGAGCCAGATTACCTTATCACCTTTTATTTTATTTAAAATATATTGCATTTATATGTTTGTCTGTTAAAGATTGCGTACTTCATTTTTAAACTTGTCACCTCTTTCCTCAAAGTTTTCAAAAAGGTCGAAACTGGCGCAGGCCGGTGACAACAGAACGACATCATCTTTCTTCCCAAGATACAATCCGAAATGCACGGCCTCTTCCATTGAGGTTGTTTCAACAATGGTCTCAACG
>Ga0256913_10001739_pt1 | contig 11142 bp, 10 predicted proteins | sample Axial_MatmetaG_FD_185970 | JGI IMG/M metagenome (GOLD analysis project Ga0256913, IMG submission 185970) | Deep-sea worm associated microbial mat communities from Axial Seamount, Juan de Fuca Ridge, Pacific Ocean - Axial_Mat | ecosystem: Environmental > Aquatic > Marine > Oceanic > Microbial...
TGAAGGGTTGGTTGATTTCAGAAAAGAGTTTAAAGGAAAAATCTGGCTGGAGGTTTTAATCATACCCGGAATAAATGATAACCCCGAAAACCTTCAGGCTCTTAAAGAGGCTTTCCTGAAGATAAATCCCGACGAAATTCAGCTTAACACACTTGACAGACCGGGAGCCGTTGAGAATATAAGGGCCGCAACCCGAAAAGAGCTACAGGATATTTTGAATTTTTGGAACCTGCCACAGGCTAAGATTATTGCCGCCGCCCCCGACCGGAAAAAAATTGTTGCCTATCGCAGCGATACCGAAACCGCCATTATGGAAACCATAAAGCGTCGTCCCTGCACACTGGATGACCTGCATAAAATTCTCGGACTGCACATCAACGAGCTTAACAAATACCTTGATGTACTGGAAGATGAAGGTAAAATATGCTCGGTTCGCGAAAACAGGGGATTGTTTTATAAAAAGGCCGAATAGCTCCTCCAACCGGTAACGGTGGTGTTTGGTAAATTGGCCGGCATAAGCCATTGCAGAGCCTGATAAAACTTATGTCATTTCACATTCCCGTACCATTGTTAATAACTTCCTTTGGGCATACTTTTCATAAAAAGTAAAATTTGTATTTTTGTGTTTATCGTCGTATAAACAGTTAAATAATTGAATTACAATGGGTAAAACCATAGCCATTACCAATCAGAAAGGAGGAGTGGGTAAAACCACAACCGCCATTAACCTTGCTGCGAGCCTGGCAGTGCTGGAATATAAAACCCTGCTTGTTGATGCCGACCCGCAGGCCAATGCCACATCGGGCATCGGTTTCGATCCGAAAAATATTCAAACCAGCATTTACGAATGTATTGTGGATGATGCCGATCCAAAAAATGTTGTGCTTGAAACCACCACGCCCAACCTGCACCTTATTCCCGCCCATATCGACCTTGTTGGTGCCGAGATAGAGATCATCAATCTGCCCAACCGCGAAAAGATGATGCGCAAAGCGCTTGATCAGGTAAAAGAGGCCTACGATTTTGTAATTATCGACTGCTCCCCGTCGCTGGGGCTGCTTACGGTAAATGCACTAACGGCCGCCGATTCGGTAATCATCCCCGTACAGTGCGAATATTTTGCGCTGGAAGGATTGGGAAAACTTTTAAATACCATCAAAATTGTACAGTCGCGCCTAAATACCGAACTCGATATAGAAGGTATATTGCTTACCATGTTCGATAGTCGTTTGCGCTTGTCCCGCCAGGTGGTGCAGGAGGTAAAAACTCATTTTCAGCAAATGGTTTTCGACACCATTATCAGTCGCAACACACGGCTGGGCGAAGCCCCGAGCTTCGGAAAATCAATTATCATGCACGATGCAAACAGTACGGGTGCCATCAACTATCTGAATCTGGCAAGAGAGATATTACAAAAGAATAATCTTACCGTTTTAAAGAACAGTGAAAAAGAAATAAGCACCAATGAGTAAAAAAAGAACAACACAAGCATTGGGAAGAGGGCTTGACGCAATATTAAAAAGTCCTGAAACCGACATTACCGCCGGTGATATTTCGGGAAATTTTGTTGCAGGAGCCATTGCCGAAATAGAGATTGAAAAAATTGAAATCAACCCGTTTCAGCCCCGTTCCGATTTCGACGGGATGTTGTTGCGCGAACTGTCGGAATCCATTAAATCGCAAGGTGTTATCCAGCCGGTTACGGTACGAAAAATGGGCTACGATAAATACCAGCTTATTTCGGGCGAACGCAGGTTAAGGGCTTCAAAACTGGCGGGTCTGGAACGGATTCCCGCTTACATTAGGGTTGCCGACGACGAACAGATGCTTGAAATGGCCCTGATAGAAAATATTCACCGTAAAGACCTTAATGCCATAGAGGTAGCCATCAGCTATAAACGTTTGATGGAGGAGCTTAACCTGACCCAGGAAAAACTTTCGGAAAAGGTGGCAAAAAACCGTTCCACCATCACTAATTTTTTACGACTGTTAAAACTTCCGCCGGCCATACAGGTTGCTTTACGCGACGACCTTATTACCATGGGACATGCCCGTGCACTGATACCTCTTGAAGATGAAAAAATACAAACCCGTATTTTAAAAGGCATCATCGACAGCGGATGGAGTGTACGCGAAGTGGAACGCATTGTACGCGAAATATTAAACCCGACCCATAAACCGCGAAAAAATCCCGATGAAATCCCGGAAAAATACCGCCACATCTCCGATGAACTCAGCAAACTGCTGGGAACAAAAGTAAATTTTAAACGAAACAATAAGGGAAAGGGAAACCTCGTTATCAACTTTAATAACGATGACGACCTTGAACGGATCGTAAATATTTTAACAAAATAGATTTCCATGTTCACGGACAGGAAAAAATTTATTACAGCGGCTTTGGCTGCTTTCCTGTTGTTTGCCGGCTTTATTTTTCCGCAATATTCTTTTGCTCAAAAAAAAGCTGCCGACACTTCGTATATGGAACACTCACCAAAAAAAGCCACCTATTGGTCGCTGCTACCCGGAGCCGGTCAGATTTACAATAAAAAATACTGGAAACTTCCCATTGTATATACCGGTTTTGGCGTAATCGGGTATTTTGCATTTTCAAACCGCAGCGAATACCTTAAATTTCACGATGCCTACATCTGCAGTGTTACCCTTGGCGAAGCATGCGACAACGAACTGGCGGATAAGTACTCGACGGATGACCTGAAATCCATTCGCGACTATTACCGGCGAAACATGGAACTTTCGTTTATTTTGGGTGCTGCCTGGTATGTTTTGCAAATGCTGGATGCCGTGGTTGATGCCCACCTATACTACTGGGATGTTAGCGAAGATATTTCATTAAAGGTAGAACCGGTAATCAACCCGGTGGTTGTTCCACAGGCGGCATTGCCGGCCAACGACCCCCTGATGAACGGTGTTAAAATTACGGTAAAATTTTAGAGCGATGAACAGATTAAAAATTGTTATTTCGGGTTACGGCAAAATGGGCAGGGAAGTTGAAAAAACAGCGCTGCAAAAAGAACATCAAATAGTAGCCGTAATCGATAATGAAGATGACTGGAACAAATTTTTAAACGCAAACATACCTGCCGATGTGGTGATCGATTTTAGTATGCCGTCGGTTGCCCCTGATGTTTTTTCAAAATGCTTTAACCGTGGAATCCCTCTGGTAACCGGCACAACGGGCTGGTACGACAAAAAAGAAGAAGTGTTTAACTTGTGTAAAGAAAAAAACGCAGCCTTTTTTTATGCCCCAAACTTCAGCATTGGTGTTAACATCTTTTTTTATACCAATAAAAAACTCGCACAGGTGATGAACCGCATCAACGGTTATAAGGTTTCCATTACCGAAACCCATCATATTCATAAATTAGATGCCCCGAGCGGAACAGCCATTCAGGCCGCCAACGACATAGTGGAGCAAATGGACAATTTAACCGGATGGTTTGCAGAAGAAAACAGAAAACACAAAATTCCGGTAAAATCAATCAGAAAAGGCGAAGTTACCGGAACCCACGAAGTTTTATGGAGATCGGCTTCGGATGAAATATTGCTGAAACACAAAGCCGTTAACCGCTCCGGGTTTGCGGCAGGTGCCGTGGCAGCGGCCGAATTTATTCAAAATAAAAAAGGTATTTTTACCATGAATGACCTCCTCAATTTAAACGATTAATTACTTTTATCGATTATTTTCATTATTCCATAACAATAAAAAAAATTAAGTCATGAAAAAGGTAAGTTTGTTATTGATTGCCGTTTTACTCGGAACCATATTAAGTGCACAGGATATGTCAACCATAGCTCCCGACACTATTGTAAACGGCAAGTTCTCACGGAAATACGGCAATGTTACCGTAAAAGGACAATTTAAAGACGGCCTGAAAACCGGCAACTGGATGATTGTATATTCCTCAGGGCAAATTCATATTCTCGAACAATACAAAAAAGATAAAAAAGACGGACTTCGTTTAAAACTTAGCAAAAGAGGCCAGCTGGAGGAACAGGAGTTTTACAAAAACGGAGTGAGAGACGGGGAACGTATTAAATTTACCACTTCGGGAAGACCCACACTGAAAGAAAACTATAAAAACGGAAAACTCAACGGGTTGCGCACGGTTTATTACAGCCGGGGCCAAAAGCAGGAAGAGAGCGAATATACCAACGGCGAAAAAGACGGTCTGGCCAAATGGTACACCGATAAAGGCAAACTAATTGCCGTATATGAATACAAAAACGGTTTGTTTGAAGGTTCGCAAAAATATTTTTACAACAACGGGCAATTAAAAGCCGTTAAGATGTTTAAAAACAACGTTGCCGAAGGCCCTTATAAAGAGTATTACGAAGACGGAACCCTTAAAGTATCGGGACAGTTTAAAAACGACCTGAAAACCGGTAAATGGATTGAATACGACAAAGAAGGAAAAGCAGTTAAAACCACCCGCTACAATAAAAAAGGTATCGCCAAATAATGAGAAAGATACTTAACCCCTATGTAAAAATCGAAGGGTACAACTGCTTTGGCTGTTCACCCGACAACGAGCACGGATTACAACTGCAATTTTACGAAGACGGTGATTATCTGATAACAGAATGGGAACCACGTGGTTTTTTACAAGGTTATCATAATATTTTACACGGCGGTATTCAGGCTACGCTGATTGACGAAATAGGCAACTGGCTGGTGATGATAAAATTAAAAACCGCCAGCGTAACCTCGGAGCTTACCGTCCGTTATCTGAAACCGGTACATATCACAAAAAAAGGCAAGATAAAATTAAGGGCATCGCTAAAAAAAGTGGATAAAAACAATGCCACGGTATATGTTGAACTTTTTGACGGCGAAGGAATTAAATGTGCCGAGGGGGAACCGGTATATTTTGTATATCCTGTTGCCATTGCCAAAAAAAGGTTGTTTTTTCCCGATTACGAAGATTTCTTTGAAAAAGATGCCTCTTCCGAATCTTCCAACCGTTAAATTCATCGGTAAAGCCAAAACAGCTGTTTCATTTTTTCCTGTACAACATATTATTAATGGCCTGATTGGGTGTTAAATCTTTGTGGCCCATTAAAAAATATTGCTATTTTTGCTACCCTTAATATGAATCCTGTAACCAGCTTACCCAAGGGTAAAATGGATTGTTAAATTTAATTATGTGATGGAAAATAAAGAACAACTTAATCAAAATCCTGAAAAATCATCTCAGGAGGAGAAGTCTGAAACTGTTAACAATACAGTGGAAAACAATTTAAACGAAACCATTCTCGGGGAGAATGAAAAGAGACGTATTATTGAGTTAATACAAAGCAACACCGCTGCAGGTGATACTCCCGACCGGTCAGAAGAACCGGAACCGGTTAATGAAAAAAATGACAACAAAGCAGAAGAAGCAACGGAAACATCAACGGTAATCAGCGAACACGAAAAGCATCGTATCATCCGGTTGATGAGCAGTAATTTTAATCCGCAACAGCCGCAGGACTCGTTTGATGCCGCTTCGTTAAAAGAGGACGACGAACATCTTGACGACCTGGCCGAGCAGGAATATGATTATGAAAACATGAACAAGCAGGAGCTGATTGAGCTTTTGGAAGAGCTTGTTCAGGAAAAAGATATCAGCCGCATCAAACATCAGGTTGGTAATATCAAAAGTGCTTTTCTGCAAATTAACAAAGAAGAGAAAGAAAAACTAAAAGAGGCCTTTATTGCCAACGGCGGCAAAGAAGAGGATTTTAAATATACCGAGGACCCGCTGGAACAACGCTTTAAGGCGGCTTTTAATATATACAAACACAACAAGCATAAATATGCCGAACTGCTTGAAAAGCAGAAACAGGTAAACCTTGAAGAAAAGGTTAAGGTTTTGGAGCAGATGAAAGCCATAATCGACTCCAACGAACAACTTAAAAAAACCTACGACGAGTTCCGTAAATTACAGGAAAGATGGAAAGAGATAGGCATGGTTCCGGCTACGGAACTTTCCAACCTGTGGCAAAACTACCATTTTTACGTTGATCGCTTTTTCGACAAGGTAAGAATGAATAAGGAGCTTCGCGACCTCGACCTGAAAAAGAATTTTGAAAGCAAAATTGCACTTTGCGAAAAAACCGAAGAACTTATTCTTGAAAAGTCGGTTATAAAATCGTTTAAACTCTTACAGCAATATCACGATGAATGGCGTAATATCGGACCGGTTCCCATGGACAAAAAAGATGACCTGTGGGAACGCTTTAAAGCAGCCACCGATAAAATTAACGAACGTCGTAAAGAACATTACAAAGCCATTCAGGAACAGCAGGAACTTAACTATCAAAAAAAACTGGTATTTTGTGAAAAAGCCGAAGAGCTGATTGCCCAAATGCCCGACTCCATCAAGGCATGGCAAAAAAGAACGGAAGAGATAACCGGACTGCTTAACGAATGGAAAAAAACCGGACGGGCACCCCGCCAGGTTAACGATGAAGTATGGGCACGTTTTAAAGGTTCGCTCGACAGTTTCTTTAATGCAAAACGTGAGTTTTTTGCCGAGCTGAAAGAGCAGCAGATGAACAATTACAATCTGAAACTCGATCTTTGCAAAGAGGCTGAAAAATTAAAAGACAGCGACAGCTGGAAAAAAACCACCAACGAGCTCATCCGTTTACAAAAAGAATGGAAAAAAATAGGGCCTGTACCCAAACGTCATTCCGATAAAATATGGAAACGTTTCAGGGCTGCCTGCGATGAATTTTTTAACCGTAAAGCCGAATTCTTTAAGGATATTCACAAGGTTGAGGCCGAAAACCTGAAACTTAAAGAAGCGCTTATTGAAGAGATTAAAAATTACGAAATCAAAAAAGATCGCGCTGCCGATATGGAAGCTTTAAAAAGTTTCCAGCGCAGATGGGTCGAAATAGGGCATGTTCCTTTTAATCAGAAAGATAAAATCCAGGCGGCTTACCGCGAACACATCGATAAACTTTTCGACAAATTGTCGATAAACCGTATGGAGATAACCGCTCAAAACTATCAGAAACATATCGAAGAGCTTTTGGAAGGCCCTGACGACGGCAGACGACTTGCCCGCGAGCGTAACTATCTGGCTAACAAAATGAGAACCCTGAAAGATGAAATTACCGTTTGGGAAAACAACATCGGCTTTTTTGCCAATTCAAAACAATCGAACAAGCTGAAAGAGGATTTTGAGAAGAAGATTGAAAAAGCCAAACGTGAGCTGGAAATCATTATGGGAAAAATAAAAGCCATCGATAACGCTCAACGATAACAAAAAACGGGGAGCCATTAGCATTGTGCCATGACTCCCCGTTTATTTTTTTACAGGCTGAATTTCCGCACTGTTTTTTTTACACTTTAAGCCGCTCTTTAAATGGCAAAAAGGTCATAAAATCGGCATGATGCACCACATATGCTTCGGTGGTACGTTTAATCATGTTGCCTTCGCCGGCGTGTGCGGCAATAATGTGGCACACTTCAGCCGGCACGCCGGCTTCCTCTGCCAGACTCACACCCGAAAAAGGATGACGCACATACTTACCGTAGTTACCCTGCACAGCATTTCCGTTTTCGTCCAGTTCATATTCCAGCAATTTGCCCACATCGGCCAAAATAGCACCGGCTATCAGCACATCCATATCAACGGTAAGCTCACCGTGATACATATCGTTTATCTTTTGCCCCGCATCACGGGCAATGTGCACTACCGAGCGCTTATGATCCATAAAGGTAACCTTCAAATCGGGACCAACCAGCAACGTAAACGGAATCCGGTTTAAATCATCGGGGGTTAACACGCTGCGCTCCAAAGCCAGCTCCCATGTTTTGGCTGTCTGCTCACGCAAATTTTCATCACTTATCCACTCCAGCTCAGGCCAGAGATTTAATACTTCTTTGTTCATAATTGAATTATTAAAATCTTCAAATTCCAAATATCAGGCACCAAATCACAAATAATTTCATATCCCCAACTGTTTTAAAATCCGGAATTGTAATTTCGAAATTATTTGTGATTTGTAATTTGAATCTTGGTGTTTATCCGCTTACAGTTTTGCAATAACCGCATCAGCCATCTCTTTGGTTGAAGCAGCCCCTTTATTTACCACATCTGCCGTACCACGCATCTTCATCATATCGTAAGTACGCACTTTGCCCTCGGCAATAACATCGGCCACCGCTTTTCTGATTTTAGCAGCGGTATCATTTTCATCGATAAAATCGAGCATCATACAAGCCGACTCAATCATGGCGATGGGGTTTACAATTGAAACGGGATAGTCGGCATATTTGGGTGCCGAACCGTGCGTCGGTTCAAAAACACCGATGCCGTTATCGGGATTGAACTGTGCCGAACATGCAAAACCAAGTCCGCCGATAAGTCCTGCAAAACCGTCGGAAACAATATCGCCGAACATATTACCGGCAACAATCACTCCGTAATCTTCCGGATTTTTCGTAAGCCACATCATTTGGGCATCAATGTTGGTATTCCAAAGCTCAATATCGGGATATTCGGCTTTTTGCATCTGTTGCGCCATCTTATACATCATTCCCGATGTTTCGCGAATTACATTGGGTTTTTCGCAAACCGTAACCGACTTATAGCCGTATTTTTTAGCATGTTCAAAAGCCCCTTTTAAAATTCTTTCGGTGGCTTTTTTGGTAAAGATACGTGTTGAAACCGACACCTCTTCTTTAGGAGCATTGCTAAAGTTTTTCACAAATTTAGGATGCGTCATCAGGGCATCATAAACCTTTTCGGGTGGGTTCGACCACTCTACACCGCCATACAATCCTTCGGTGTTCTGACGGAAAATAACCACATCAACTTCCGGTTCTTCAACGCCACCGTCGGCTCCGCGACGGATGAAGTTAAGCGGATTGCCTTTGTAGGTATGACACGGGCGCATACAGATATCAAGATTAAAATGCTGACGCAGGCCCACAATGGGAGAAGAATAAACCAGTCCTTTTTCCTGTAATTCGGGAGCCAGCTCTTCAAAAGCCGCATCTTTCGGCTTGGAGGTAATGGCACCGAAAAGTGCAATTTTGTGTTTTTCAATCAGGTCGATGGTACGCTGAGGGAGCGGATTACCTTCTGTTTTCCAAAATTCCCAACCGATGTCGCCTTCAACATAGTCGGCTTCAAATCCAGCCGCTTCAAGCACACGTAAAGTTTCGTCAAGCACCGCCCGTCCGATACCGTCGCCGGGCAGAGTTACAATGGTTCTTTTTGCCATAATAATATTTGTTTTTAGGGTTATTCAAAAAAAATTGAACGACAAATATACAAAGGCCGTTGATTTGGCAACCGCCAAAATCAATAAAAAAAGTGAAATTTACTGTTGAAGATTAACCGTCATTAAAATCAGTATGTTAACAGACCGAATCAATCTTTATCGTTGGATAATTTTTTATACCGGGCAGCCTTTTTTTTGTCATCAAGACGGGTGTAACACTTGCTTAACAAACCGGCGGTTTTTGCAGTCGGTTCAATTTTATAAAGTCGTCCGGCATATTTTAACGATTGTTTCATGTCGGCTGTAACAACATCCAGCGCTTTCAGTAAATGAGCATACTGTTTCCGGGTTTTATGTGCATTGTATGCTTTCATCTCTTTTTGATACAGCTTCTCCCCTTTCCAGAAATAGTAATTCGCAAGCCATTTAAGTGCTTCCGTATTGTTTTTGTCGGTTTCAAGAATTTTTAATGACAATTCGAGACATTTATCATCATTTTTAAGTTTTTTATTCACCTTTAAAAATCCTTCCAGCACCGACAAATCCGATTGCTGGTCAGCAGAAAGAGTATCCCAAAGGTGAACGGCTTTATCGAGGTTATCACTATCGACATAAAGTTCAAACAAACGTTTTTTAACTTCGGCGGTCTGGCTGCCCTGAGGAAATTTATTAAGGTATGTTTCAAGGTTTACCAGTTCAAGCGACAGGTTATCCTTTTTACGATATATTTCGGCCAGCGTTAAATAGGTTTTTTCATTATTAAAGTCCGACCAGTCAGCCTGTTTCAGGTAATCAACGGCTTTGTCGGTTTGTCCCAGCCGGTATGCTGCAATGCCGGCATTGGTATAAACAGGACACTGGTTAACGGCATCTTTTTGTTTATAGGAATTGATAATCTCTTCCCACATTCCCAACGCTTTTGCATATTCGCCACGGTCGAAAGCCTGTTGCGCCGACTGCGCTGTTTTGGCGAGTTGTTTTGTGCTGTCGCACGAACTAAACACAAGGGTGATACCCGTTAACACTAAAAGAAAAAACCTTTTCATGATAAAATATTATTAAAGTCGGCAAAAGTAGAAAAAAAGAAAACGCAACAAGAGGAGGAATATTTTTCTTAAATAGTTTCAAAAAACAAAAAAAGTAGTATTTTTGCCACCCGATTTGGAAACGTAGTGTAATGGATACCTGCCTATCGGCAAAGTAAACATAACAATACAAAATATCGAAATTGGACCCGTAGCATAATGGATACCTGCCTGCCGGCAGGCAGGGTGCACCTGACTACGGAAACTATAAAGTGAGATGTATTTTGCTTACGTTCTTAAAAGTCATGTAGACGGAAGACTTTACAAAGGCATGACTGAAAATATTGAAAGAAGGATTTATGAACACAATCATGGTAAAAATAAATCCACACGACCTTATAAACCTTGGGAATTAGTTTATTCAAAAGGTTTTAATAGCAGGCAAGAAGCCAGAGATCATGAAAAATGGCTTAAGTCTGGTGTTGGTCGGGAATACTTAAAAAAAATATTGGACCCGTAGCATAATGGATACCTGCCTGCCGGCAGGCAGGGTGCACCTGACTACGGAAACTATAAAGTAAGATGTATTTTGCTTACGTTCTTAAAAGTCATGTTGACGGAAGACTTTACAAAGGCATGACTGAAAATATTGAAAGAAGGATTTATGAACACAATCATGGTAAAAATAAATCCACACGACCCTATAAACCTTGGGAATTAGTTTATTCAAAAGGTTTTAATAGCAGACAAGAAGCCAGAGATCATGAAAAATGGCTTAAGTCTGGTGTTGGTCGGGAATACTTAAAAAAAATATTGGACCCGTAGCATAATGGATACCTGCCTGCCGGCAGGCAGGGTGCACCTGACTACGGAA
>Ga0256913_10001740_pt1 | contig 11142 bp, 6 predicted proteins | sample Axial_MatmetaG_FD_185970 | JGI IMG/M metagenome (GOLD analysis project Ga0256913, IMG submission 185970) | Deep-sea worm associated microbial mat communities from Axial Seamount, Juan de Fuca Ridge, Pacific Ocean - Axial_Mat | ecosystem: Environmental > Aquatic > Marine > Oceanic > Microbial...
CATCAAGCAATGCTTTTTCCAATGAAATAAGTTGAAGCGGGTCTTTATCGGCAACTTTTTTATGAAGATCATCCAATAGGGGTTCAAATTTGTTTTGCATCTCTTTATAATCTTCTTCTTCTTCCGTATCGAGATATGTTTCCAATTCTTCAGACTCCAATAATGATTTTTTGATAGAGTCTAATTCGTCCTTATATTTTTTTGATAATGATTCCATAATTAAAATTTGAACTTAAGTAAATTTAAAACTATACCTGATAAAACAACTTGGGCTTTATCAGGTATATTGAACCTATTTATTAAATAAGAATTTTTATCCTTGGGATATCAAAGAATAAAATATTAAAACCAAATAGTATTTATTCTTCCTCTTTTACTTCTACGCTTGCTACTTTCATTGGCTGGTCAAGTCCGGAAGTTACTCTTCTTGCCGCTTCTCTTTCCTGACGAACTTTATCAAAACGCTTTTGAATTTTAGCATCTTTTTGCATGATAAATTCTTTGTATTTTGCATCAGCTTGTTCCTGTGTTAATGCACCTTTTTTAACACCTTTCTGCAAGTGTTTTTTGTAAAGAACCCCTTTAAATCTTAAGATGGATTTCACGGTTTCCGTAGGAATCGCTCCCTTCATTAACCATTCAAAAGCTTTGTCTCTGTCCACTTCAATTGTTGCCGGTGCAGTTAACGGATTATATATTCCTATTTTTTCAATGAATCTACCGTCTCTGGGTGCTCTTGCATCTGCTACTACGATATGATAAAAGGGTCTTTTAGCTCTCCCTCTTCGAGCCAGTCTGATTTTTACTGCCATAACTAATTTTATTTACTTGGTTAAACCATACCTTGATAATCCGCTGAACGAACACAAGGCTATTAAAAAAATATGCTATCACCGGACATTCCGGCAATAACGGAGCGCAAAGGTATAACTTATTTTTTAATTATCAAGGTTTTGTGTTGTTTTTTTATGATTATAGAAGTTATTTTTCATCCTCATCACCCACCTGTTGCTTCTTTATTAAAAATTTAAGGGTCAACACCTATTAATATGTTAAAAGGAAACCAAGAGAAAAGTATTTGTTCATTGTGATAAAATTAGTTTTATTGGTTTGTCATAATATTGGCTTTTTAAATCATTTTACCAAAATAATCCGCTTTTCTATTTTGATTGGTATATTTGTATATTGTTTTATTAAATAAATAATTCTTTAGAATGAGATTTATATTTTTCCTTATCGTTTTTATTTTCTTTTTTGTTCCTAAATCACCGGGACAGGACAAAAAAACCATCCGGCTGATCCATAAAATTGAAAAAAAACTAAAGAAACCGATTGATTTTTTTAATACCCGGAATCACCCCGGAAAGATAAAACCGGATTCGGTATATGTCGATAGGAACACAAAAACAATCAAACTTTACTACAACAAAAGTCTATCATATATTCCTTTCAGGGAAAATATCGTAGAAAACGCCCAAAAATCAATGAAAAAACAGCTTGGTTGGTGGTTGCGGAAATATCATGTTGAAATTTATAGCGATAAGAAAAACATCCAAGAATATATTCCCAATATATACAGAAAAAAACTTCCGTTGGATTCTTCCCGGTTTACACGGGAAATAATTAAAAAAAATCCTCTTATCTCACGGACATATCTCCTTGAACCTGCAATGGGATTATTGAATAAAAATATTGCCGTATGGCATAGCCACGGTAGATATTATGATGCCAAACAGGATAGATGGCGTTGGCAAAGACCAAGATTGCATTCAACCGCCGAAGATATTTTTCCCTTGACTTTTGTTTTGGATTACATTGAACCGATGCTTGAAAATGCAGGAGCTACAGTTTTTATTCCCCGCGAAAGAGATATAAATACAAATGAAATTATTCTTGACAATGATAGCGGCAAAGGAAAATATTCAATTCAAATCGATAAAAACAGGATAGATACTATTATGAAAATTACCGGTTTTTCCTGGAAAGATACCTTGTTCAATAGTGAAAATCCTTTTGAAATGGGAACAAGTATGGTTATCGTACCTTTGAAAAATAAAGAAGTTCATATCACACTTATTCCGGAAATACCCGCTGACGGAGAATATTCCGTTTATATATCTTATGGTGAATCTACGGCTAAAAACGTAAAATACACCGTTGTTTATTCAGGCGGAAAAAAAGATTTTATCATAAACCAAACCCAAGGTAACGGAACTTGGATATATCTTGATAAATTTTATTTTAAAAAAGGTAAAAATCCGGAAACAGCTTCCATTATTTTAGAAAGTGATAAATCCTTCAATTTCGATGCAGTAAAAATCGGCGGCGGAACAGGAAACGTAGCAAGACGTCCTTCTGCTGAAATAAAACCTAAAGCCTGGTCTTTAAAGGGTAAAAAGAAATCTTTTTTTGATGATAAAAACAAAAAAGTTAATCCGGAAAATTTTACATGGAAAACCAGTAATATGCCAAGATATATGGAAGCGGCACGGTATTATCTTCAATATTGCGGTATGCCGGACAGTATAGTTTATAGTTTATCCCATGGACAAAATGATTATAATGACGATTATCAGTCCCGCGGTGAGTGGGTAAATTATCTGATGGGAAAACCTAATGGACCTACCGGCGATCCGGATGTTAAAGGACTTGGTATTCCTATCGATATGGCTTTGGCTTTTCACACGGATGCAGGTATCACCTCGAATGATTCCATTATCGGAACCCTCGCTATTTATAGTTCGGATAATCCCGATACCATCTTTCCTTCGGGACAATCAAAAATGGCAAACAGGGATCTTGTGGATTTGGTACAAACTCAAATAGTAAATGATATTAGATATCTCGATAATCCCAAATGGACAAGGCGTGGAATCTGGAACAAACCATATTCAGAAGCATGGCGTGCAAATACCCCAATGATGCTTTTGGAACTTTTGTCACATCAAAATCTTGCTGATCTGAGTTATGGTTTGGATCACAGATTCAAATTTGATGTTGCAAGAGCTATATATAAAGGAATATTAAAATATATCGCTTTCCAAAATCATCAAAGTTTTGTAGTACAACCTTTGCCGGTAGATCATTTTTCCATTCAAATAACCGGTGGAAAAAATATAAGATTGTCCTGGAATCCGGTATCTGATCCCCTGGAACCAACCGCTGAACCATCGGGCTATATCGTATATCAAAGAAATGAAAATAACGGGTTTGATACGGGAAAATTTGTAAAAAATAATTTTATCGAAATCGAATTGCCGGAATTTGATAAATTATATAGCTTCAAAGTAACTGCAGTAAACCGCGGAGGAGAAAGTTTTCCAAGCGAGGTTCTTTCAGCCGGGATTATAAACAACCAAAAACCAGCGGTTTTAATTGTAAATGCATTTGACCGGGTATCTGCTCCTGCAATTATTGAGAAAAGCGATTTTGCAGGATTTGCTTATTGGCAAGATAGTGGTGTTCCTTATCATCATGAAATCGGACTTACGGGAATGCCTTACGATTTTAACAGACAAGTACCATGGATTGATGATGATAATCCTGGCTGGGGTGCTAGTTTTGCCAATCTGGAATCTAAAGAAATATCCGGAAATATTTTTGATTACCCTTCTATTCACGGCAAGTCAATATTAAATGCCGGATATTCTTTTACAAGTGTAAGCGATGAGGCTTTTTCCCAAAAAACTTATAATGCAAATATTTATGAATTTGTTGATGTGATTTTTGGAGAAGAGCGAACAATTAAAACATTGAATCGAACAGATTTTACTGTTTTTACCCCTGAAATAATTAATAAATTAAAGGAAATTTCAGATAAAAATGGTAATATCTTTTTATCCGGTGCATATATTGGAAGTGATTTTATCGAAAATAAAGATACCGTGACGCAAAAATTCGTAAATGATATTTTGCATTACAAATGGAGAACAAATTTTGCTTCACATACGGGAAATATCGTATCCACTGATTATGCCAATAAATATTTCAACGGAAATTACAACTTCAATACAACATTAAATAATAAAATATATCAGGTTGAAGCTCCTGATGGAATAGAACCTGCCGGCGACAACTGCATAACAGCTTTTAGATATATGGATACCGGCATAAGTGCCGGAGTGATATATTCCGGTAAAAACAAGATAATTACTTTGGGGTTCCCGTTTGAAACTATTTCCGGCACAAAACAAAGAAATAAAATGATGGCTGAAATAATTCATTTTTTTGAAAATTGACGAATAGAATCTTGTTTTACACTTGAAATGATAATAATATTTGTTATTTTTGTCATTGAAATTTAAAATTTGTATGAAAAACTATTCTAATAAAAAGTTTCTTTCTTTTGGATTAATACTTTTTATTTTATTGGGATCTATTACTTCTTTTGCCCAATTAAAAAAATATAAAAAATTTAAATTAAATCTTGTGGAGGGACTTGACACCCTTGGGCTTCAAACCGGAGATTTGGCTTTTTTTCAAAATACTTCATTCTATGGTCAAATGACACAAATAGGAACCCTTTCTCCATTTACTCATTCATCAATGATAGTTGTTGCAGAAGATAGTAGTATTTTACTTACACATGCTACTAACAATGATTATGGTGGTTTTTTAATTCCGGTAATAGGGGAAAATAAACCTAGAAACGGTGTTATTTTAACCCGCCTCGGAGACCTTTTCGCTTCATACGATTATGGGAAAACCGGTGCTTATAAACATATTTGGATACGAAAACTTAAAGATTCAAAAATAAAACGACCCAATACCAAAAAAGTCCTGCAGCTATATGAAAAATATAAAGAACACCCTTTTGAAAGCTCTTTATTAAATTTTATTTTATCTGCTTTTGATTTGAAAATCCATAATAAAGACCTTTTAAGTTTTCCGGCTGATCAAGAATGGATGTGTTCGGAATATCTTTGTCACTTATTTGTTGATTTGTCTTTTCCTTTCAAATTTAAAGAACCTCCTAATGAAACAACCCCCGTTGATATCTATACTCTCATCGGTGATTTTTATGAAGATCCGATAATATATGAATTCCAAAACGGAAAATATATACTGATTTCCGAAAATACCGGAAAAAAATAAGATTCTGTTTTAAAATAAATTATTAATATAATCCAATATTATATCTTAACAAACCTTTCAGTTTTTTGAGTGATATTGCTTTTTGTTTTTATAAAATATACTCCAGGTACCAATCCGGCAACAGAAATAGAAAAATATTGAATTCCCATACTAAATTGTTTGTTTGCAATAACACTCAATTTTGAACCCAATTCATTGTATAAACCAATCTCTGTTTGACCTCCGTTTGAATAAAATTCAATATTCAAATTTTCTCTAACGGGATTAGGACTTAAAACCAATGTATTTTCTTTTATTGCCACATTGCCGTTTGATGTTGACGAACAATCGGAAACTAAAGAAATTTTTTGAAAATCCTGATATAAAATATCTTTTACATCCTGCTCTTCCGCTCCAAACCAATCAATCAGTAACGAACCATAAACCGACCTGAAGTCTTTTTGCATTGCAACAGCTTCTTTTTTACCTACATTATCGCTTATTTCCGGATTTGTACCGGTTAAACCGCCATCCACACAAGATCCGAAAACAAAAATATCTACCGCATCACCATGATCCGTACCAAAACTGGCATTTGATTGAATTCTTCTTCCAAATTCCGAAAAAGTCATTCCGATTACTCTTTTATCTAATCCCAATAATTCCAAATCATCTTGAAATGCTCCAATTGCATCAGACAATGTTTTTAATAATTCCGCGTGCTTTCCTGTTGTCGTGTCTGTACTGTCAACCTGCGCCGAATGTGTATCAAAACCCCCAAGCCTTACCTCATACACTTTGGTGTTTAATCCGCCTGAAATTAATCTTGCAATGGTTTTTAAGTTATTTCCGAGTTTATTATCTTCATTATATTTATCAGATAAATTATTTCCTTTGTTGTACGCATCTGCTACAATTTCGGAATATGCATTAGACTGTCTCACGGTATCTCTTATAAATGATAATTCTGAACCATAACAATTTGAAGGAATAAAATCCCACCCTCCATCAAATAATTCTCCCGATATTTCAGGATTTGAAACAGCAATACTATAATTACTGGATTTTCCCTGGCAGGTTTCAGATGCGGTTGAACCAATAGATATTGCAAAAGGAAAATCTATTTCATTATTTGGAAAATTATCGGGATATTCCGGATAATCCAGGGCAAAATACCTTCCCATCCATCCGGTCGTTTCATATACGTCTGCAGCCGAACCGGACATCCAGATATCGGTAGACCTGAAATGAGATCGGTTCGGATTGGGATAACCAACTGCTCTTACTATATTTAGTTTTCCGTCATCCATTATTGATTTAATTTCTGTCATAGAGGGATGAAACCCTGTTATGTTATTGATTTTCAACACTTTATTATCCGGAATGAGTATGTTAGATCTTACTTTTGATAAATTAGCATATTGATCTAATGGAATAACGGTATTCAAGGTATCATTACCACCATCTAATTGTATAAGTATCAATATCTTATCATTATATGCATCAGGTGAAGGAATGGGATTACCGGCAAATAGTTTAAGGCCGAAACCATTAAGAAATACTGGTATTGTTATTAAAGTACCGGTTTTTATAAAATCTCTACGTTTCATAATTTTCTATTTTAATAAATATCAGGATTATTACATCAATTGATTTTCGGGTAAATTCAATAAAACCTTACAAACTTTTTGAAGTTTTTTATTTATCGCATTTGCTTTTGATGTGTCATCGGGGTTGTCTTTATATTCGTTGTATTCTTCAGTCCATTCATAATCAGGTAAACCCGGAATAAGAATTTGTGTTTTTAAAAAATCATATTGTTCATCTGTCAAATCATACGATATAAAGAAATCTGTTAATGATTTTAATAACAAATCAGGATTTTCAGGAGAATCAAATTTTTCTACTAAACCCAATAAATCCAATCCTAATCTGTTATCTTTAATTTTTACTTTTTTATCAATAAGGGCATTCACAACCATTTTTCTCAAAGGCAGAGTAACGGAACTTAACCAATACCGGTAAAAAACAGGTTCTTGATAATAAGCTTTCCAACCGGCAACAGAGGGAATAAAAAAGCATAATTGCTCCAAATTTCTAAATACTCTTGCATTTAAATAATTTGCTAAAACGTATTGTGAAATTTCGTCCGTTAATTTTGGTGTATAACCGGTTTTGAACAAAGAAATGGTAAAGTCAATAGGGCTTTTTATCATTTCTCCATGATTGCATTCATTAAAAAAGTGATCGCTTGTCAAAAGGGCTTTTAGTGCGGGTTCAATTTTATAATTATTATCCCTAATTAATTTTGCCATTGGCTCTATTATCTTGTTTTCCACTTCTTCATCAATATTATAATTTACATACCAGATATAAAGTTGCCTTGAAATAAATCTTGAAACCTCATCCTGTTCAAATATTATATCAATTACTTTTTTGTATTCTTCTTTTCCCAAATTATCTATAACGGTATTATTAAACCTGTGAGACAATTGCTTTTGTCCTTTATCGTGTTTATTTGATCTAAAATATGCTTGTCCTTTTCTTACAGTCCATCCGGATAATGCCCTTGCTAATTCAACAACATCCTGTTCGGTATAATTAGTATAATCACCATCACCAACCAAAGGACCCTTTCCTATTGTAAAAAGTTCCAAAACCTCTCTTGCATAATTTTCATTTGGTGCTTGTGCTGTATTTTCATTACCATTAAGATATAATAACATTGCCGGTTCAATCGTCATCTTCTTCATTAATTCTTTAAAATTCCCTAATGCATATTTTCTGAGCAACAAATAATATGAATATTTATAATCCGGATTAAACAGATTTGAAACAACCAAATGATTGTGCCAGAACAACACTAATTTTTCCAATACATTGGGTGTTTCATTCAGCATTAATTTTATTATCCATGCTGAAAGGGATTTATTTCTCGCTGATATCAATCCTTGAATATTGGGAGTGATTTTTTTTCCTACCCATGTTTCACCTACCGGAACCTCCGGATCATTTTGAAAATAATAATTAATAGGAACTCCGGGATCTTGTGGTGTAGAAAATAAAATTTCAATAGATTTTTGTAATCCAATTTGAACACTTGTTTTTATGTGCTCATATTGGGGGCCGAACGTTGCTCTTCTCAATAAATGAGCGGCTTGTTTCCATGTCCATTCTCCTGTATAAACATTCAAACCATTGTCTTCGATTGTTAAATTTTGGGATTTGACACCGGAAGTGCCATTTGATAATAGAGTTGTTTGTGACATAAATATTTATTTTATGTTATTAGGACTATATTTTTAATAAAAAGCTTAATTTACATTAATAATAAAATAGAAAAAAGCAGATAACCGAGTGTTCCCCGGCTTTGCCGGGAGTATCTTGAGACTACCTGTTATTTTATATTTTTAGATTCCACATTATAAACAAATAAGACATTTCCTATACCATCATACCTTAAAAATATATCTTTTCCATATTTTTTAATCAATTCCGGTCTGAAACCGACAATTGTTAAATCGGCATCTTTTGATTTTTGAGATATTATTTTTGAATTCTTTATATCATTTTTCCTTGATATAAAATTAATATTATGTTTTGATATGGGTATTTGTCCCTGATCTATTACACTATATAATCTTATTTTTTCTTTCTCTATTTCATTTTCAGGGAAGATAGCATATATTTTTATTTCAGAACCTCTCCATTCTTTATGACCGGAAATAATATATGCTAACAGAATCATTAAATTTGCATTTTGATAATCTTTTGATCCTATCCAAATATGTATTTCTTTTCTTAAACCGAAACCCCGGTCGGAACCCGCTAAAATCATTATATCAAAATCAACGGATTTAATAAGATTAAAATTAACTATAATATCATTTAATTCTTCGGGATTATTTTTTGAAAATTCAAATAACAACAAATTATTATCTGTTCCGGAAATACCGGGCAATTGTATAATTTGAGCAACACTTGAAGTAAAAGACGGACTTACTATGGCATCAACATATATATTACTGTCCGATAATTCTGCCATTTTTATAATTCTTTTCTTTTCCTCGCTTGCTTTTCTGTATGTTTCCTTAGATAAATAACCTTCTATCTGATGAATATATGTACCAAAACCATACTTGCTCGATATCCAGCGCAGCAGATCAAATCCCCCCAGTCGCTTAAATGTATTTTTCGAAATAGCAATTACGGAAGGTCTCCAACTTTTAGTGGTTTCTTTATTGGCTTTTTGCAAAAAGACTTGAATTTTGTGAATTATTTGAAAAATCACTCCTTGAAATATAATAGCCAAACTGTTTTTTTCTTTATTATAATAAAGTATAAGAAAATATAAACCAATCATTAATATTATTGCCAAAAAAGCATATCCCGGATTCATAAAAAACATTAATCCGAAACTTGCTATCGCGCCAAACAGGGAAATATACCAGCGTGATTTGAATTTAGGTCTGTAAGAAGGATCTGCAGAAAAATGATTTAAGAAAGATATCAACGACAAAGAACCATAAGTTACCATAAAAAACATGGAAATTATTTTTGCAACATTGTCTATTCCACCCAATAATATAAAAACAAAAGCAATAACTATGGTAATAATGGAAGCATTTATTGGTTCTTCTGTTTCTCCCTTTCCTTTTTTCAACCACTGATTAAACCGGGGAATTGGAAATATTTTATCTTTTGCTATTGCTTGTAAGGTACGTGGTGCAACCATAATAGATCCTAATGCAGATGATATGGTAGCAGCCGCTAAACCCAAAGGAATAATCCACCAACCTTGCCATGCAATATCTGCCATAATCATTTTAGATGTATCTTGTAAATTTTCAGGACTAGCGGAAACAGACAGTTTATATGCAATAAAAATGTAAATAATCATACCAAAAAAAGTAGCACCAAGGGTTCCTATAGGTATGGATTTTCCCGGGTTTTTTAAATCTCCCGAAAGTCCTACTCCGGCAGTAATTCCAGTAAAGGCGGGAAATATTATAGCAAATACAACAAAAAAGTTAATTGAACTATCATTAATATTAAATAAAACATCTGTGTTTTGAACTAAACTATAATCTGTTTTTCCTATAAAAAATGCAAATAAAGAAACAGCTAATGTTGTAACAACTATATAAAGAGCTTTAACGCCTAAATTAGCTCCTTTTGTAAGCATAATAAAAGCTAATAAAAACAAAGCAGGAATACCAATAGTTTGTTTTTGATCAATTAACCATTGAAACCAAACAGGTAAATCTAATGTATTTTCTAAATAATTAAATAAAGATGAAAAAGATTCTGAAAAAGCCATTATATAAAATGCAACACTAATAGCCTGGGATAAATATAAAGCTATTCCAATAGTGGAACCTATAACCAAACCGAAAGAACGCGATATTATATAATATTCTCCACCACCTTCCACTTTTTGATTTGTAGCAATTTCAGCTATCGCCATTGCGGTAGGAATTGTTACTGCGTGCCCTATTAATATTATTGCTACTGCCCCTAAAAAACCAACATGTCCAACTGCAAAACCAAACCTTAAAAACAAAATTGCTCCTAAAATAGTAGAAATAGCAGTAAAAAATACAGGAGCCGTGCCAAATTTCTTAACTTGCATTTAATTCATATTAATAAATCAATAATAATTGTTAATAAATATTTAGTTATTAACAATTATAATCAAAAAAATTAAATAATCATAATATTTGTTAAAAAACAGATAATAATAAACAAAAAATATATATAAAAATATATGTTTTTAACAATTAAAATATCAATATTTATTATGTTAATATTAATACAGTATCTGTTAATAAACCAAATAATTCATTGATAATTACTAATATTATATTGTTAATAACTTTTTTATTATGTTAATATAGCTTTTTTACTAATTTTTCATACACATATAAACATTCTTAATAATAGTAATTTATTTTAATTTATAAGTTATTTATATTATTATATCAATTGTTAAAAAAGTGATATAAATTTGTTATTTGTTAAAAAACAATTATTACATTAGCAATATTAAAATATTTTTATAAAATTAAT
>Ga0256913_10001741_pt1 | contig 11126 bp, 10 predicted proteins | sample Axial_MatmetaG_FD_185970 | JGI IMG/M metagenome (GOLD analysis project Ga0256913, IMG submission 185970) | Deep-sea worm associated microbial mat communities from Axial Seamount, Juan de Fuca Ridge, Pacific Ocean - Axial_Mat | ecosystem: Environmental > Aquatic > Marine > Oceanic > Microbial...
TGATCTTTAATCTCCATTATTGTATATCTAAGTTAAATATCAGGTCAAATCTAAAATCCGACCCCTGCCGGCCGACTAGTATGCGGCATTGCCTTACACCTCAGTCAACTACCTCTTAAATGTCTGGCATCACTGTTCCCGTGAAATAAAAAAGACAGAATGTTATTCCCGCCAATTTTATTAAAGATCAGTTAAAAGCCTAAGTCGTTTTTTAACATCTTTACCCACGAACTTACCCTCTCTTCAGTTCTTTCAGGCTCAGTATCTTCATCCACCGGTAAGCCGAGGAATTTTCCGTCCCTGAAACCTTCCGAATCTTCGAATTCATAATCGTCGCCGTCGACAAAACCAACAATATTAGCTCCAAGCGGTTTAAGCTTGTCATACATCCATCCTAAAGCATCAACAAAATGTTCGGGATAAGTTACCTGATCGCCAAGACTAAAAACTGCAACGTCCTTACCTTGAAGGTTCACTTTATCGAGGCCCGAGCTAAAAGTATCCCAATCATTTTCCCCTACTTCCGAATTCCAGTTGCTCATACCCAACGTGGAAACACCAATAATGATCTTATCGTAATTTTCCATTAGTTTAGGGTCTTTACCTTTAACAGATATCAGATCAACATCACCCTCTCCAAATTCTTTGGCTACCATATGGGCCACTCTGTCAACACTTCCTTTTTCAGGCCCGTAAAATATTCCTGTTTTTGCCATAATCTTTAATTTTTTGATAATTACTACTTCATCAAATATGCCTGTTTTAAATCAAAAAAACAAACAATTAACTTATGTTCACCTTTCGATCCTGATACGGGCATCAACAGCAGTAATCTTAGTTCCGTCTCCCAAAAGAGGATTAATATCCAGCTCCTTTATCTCTCCGGCATGAAGCAACAATGCCGATAATCGTACCATAATATTCGCAAAGACATTCTCATCAATACCTTTCTGTCCTCTCACGCCTTTAAACAATCCATAACCTTTAAGGTTCCGTATCATTGAAAGTGCCTCTTCCTTTGTGACAGGGGCCAAAGCCGATGAAACATCTTTCATGACCTCAACGAATATTCCTCCCAAACCGCAAAGAACGATGTGACCGTAACCGGGTTCATATTTAGCACCTAGAAATATCTCACGTCCCTGCAACATCGGTTGCAACAATACACCCTCTGCTCTGTCGATCTTCATCATTCGTTCAAATTCCGATAGAAGGAGCTCATCCGAATCAATGCCAAGCGTAACTCCTCCCACATCAGATTTATGTACCGGACCTACAACTTTCATCACCAAAGGATAACCTGTTTTATTGGCCCAGGTGGTAATTCCTGCAGCATCATCGAACACTTTTTCCTGTACTACAGGGATGCCGGCAGCATTAAGCAAAGCATTCACCGCATCCGGATCAAGATATCCGTCTTCACCTGTTTCAATTATACTTCTTATCGTCTTTACATCAATATCCGAAGGCTCCGCATACTCATCTGCAGGAGCCTGTGTATTGTAAACCTTTGTCAGTGCCAGCCCGAAATTCACCTCATCGGGGAAGTTCACATTCCCTTTTTTCAGAAAATCCTCAATCTCCTCTCCGGCATTTATGACCGAAGGCAGAACAGGATAAACAGGCTTTTTACAACTTCTGATCTTATCGTGCAGAACTTCATATGCATCTTTCACGGAAAACAATCCGGGACTTCCGAAGATGACAGCCATCCCGTCAATGTGATCGAAATCATTCTCGCAGGCATCAATTATTTCGCCAAGTTGTTCTGCCGTTCCCGTTGCCAGAAAATCTACCGGATTGGCAACACTGGAACCGGGAAAAAGTTTCTCAAGCAAAGCATCTGCCTTTTCTCCTTTTATTTCAGGAACACTAAACCCTCCTTCCGAAAGAGTATCGGTAAGCATGACAGCAGGTCCGCCGGCATGAGTGATCACGGCAATATTCTTTCCTTTCAGCTCTTTTGCCATGAATACGGCAGCCACGTTCGCCATCTCATCACGTCCGTCACATCTCACTATTCCGGCCTTCTGAAACAATGCATCAACAGCAGTGTCAGAACCTGCAAGCGCTCCCGTATGGCTTGAAGCAGCCCTGCCCCCCGCCTCGGTCTTACCGGCCTTGATGGCAGCAATCCTGCAACCTTTTTTTATCAGTGAAGAAGCATGCTTAAGCAGCTTCCGGGGTTTCTTCACACTTTCGATGTAAAGAAGTTTTATTTTGGAACTCTTTTCAGGATCAAAACTCTCATCCAGATACTCTAAAACATCCTCAACACCGGTCTGGGCACTATTACCAACCGAATAAACACTATTGAAGCTCAATCCCTTCTTCATTCCTGCCTCAATGATAAAAACGGCTGTAGCCCCTGAACCGGAAATGAAATCAGCCCCGTGAGGATCGAGCGGAGGAACAGGAGTTGTAAAAACACTGCTGTGATTAACTGTAAGCACTCCAATGCAGTTAGGTCCGATGAGACAACCATTAACGCTGTTCACTGTTTCAACAATGCGTTTTTCAAACTCTGCCCCTTCTTTGCTTTCCTCACCGAAACCTGCAGAAATGATGATAAATGCTTTGGTATTTTTTGTTCTGGCAAGTATATCAACAGTATCAGGGCAGTATTTCGCAGCAATGGCAAGAACTGCAAGATCAACATTGTAAGGTAATTCATCTACCGAACTAAATGTTTTCATACCCTGAACATTGTCCTTTTTAGGATTAACAACAAAAAGCTCCCCGCAGAAATTACTGTCAATGATATTTTTCAATATCTTACCGCCAGGCTTATGTATGTCGTCGGAACCACCGACAACAACTATCTGCTTTGGGTTTATCAGTTGCTGGTTGATCATTTTGTGAGTTTGATTTAACACAAAATTAAATATTTGTTTCAAATTGCAACATGCAGTAAAAATGTTATATAACAATTAAATAATATTTGGAGATTTCATAATTATTTTTGACATATTTTGAACGTTACAATTCAGATCGTAAGCTTTGACAGAAGTTATAAAACAACAACTTCAAACACATTTTTAATTACGATCCTTAGTTTTGGTGTCAAATCGTAAGTAAAAAGATGTTCCGCCCCTAACGGGGCTTTTTCTAAAGTTCTAACTTTGACCAAAGGGTTTGCCTGCCGGCAAGCAAACCCTTTGTTAAAATGTTACGGGTCTGACGACCCTTTTTTTACAGATATCATTCGGGCAAAACATTGATAAAAATTCCTGTAAACTTTAACTAAAATTGCTCAGAAAATGGCATAATACCTTAATTCAGGGCATTGACTGCCATCAAACAGAACAATGCCATTTAGTTGAATGTTACGGGTCTGACGACCCTTTATCACAAGCATTTTCCCAGATAAACACTGAAAAAATTTCTGCAAGGTTTAACTATGAAATTGCCCCGGGAGGGGCATAACACTTTAACTCAGGGCTTGACTGACGATCAGGCAGGCAATGCCCTGAGAGGACATCCTGCCACGATCCTTAGCCCCTTTAGGGGCGGAACATCAGCGAAACACTCAGCTCATTCTTGAAATTAATCTTTATTTAACATTGCCTCACACTCATTTTTCGTATTTTTGTGGCAAACAAACACACGACTTGAAAGGTACTACTAACATACCGTTGCAAAACTCTCCCTCTCTCGATGAGCTTACCCGTATGGTTGCGGCGGAAGGAACAGAGCGAAAGTCCCTGCTAATTGAAGCAGGGAAAGTTCAGGAAGAGAATGTCGGGAAGAAAGCATTTTTCCGGGGCCTGATCGAATTTTCAAACTACTGCACCAAGAACTGTTACTACTGCGGAATACGAAAAGACAACAGAAACATTGACCGCTACGACATTGCCGACAAAGATATTCTAGCAGCAGCCCGTTTTGCCTATAAAAACAGATACGGCTCCCTGGTTCTGCAATCGGGCGAAAGAAGCGACGATAAGTTCGTGGAGAGAATAAGCCGGCTGCTTCATGGTATTAAGAAATTGTCGAACGGAGAACTGGGAATAACGATCTCACTTGGAGAACAAACCCGCGAAACTTACAAAGAGTGGTTCAAGGCAGGAGCGCACCGTTACCTTTTAAGGATAGAATCATCGGATGAAGAGCTTTACTACAAAATTCATCCCCACGATGCTAAGCATGATTTTCAAACACGTCTGAACTGCCTGCACACACTTAAAGAGTTAGGATATCAAACCGGAACAGGTGTGATGATAGGACTACCATTCCAGACCTGTGAGCACCTTGCAAAAGATTTGTTGTTCATGAAAGAGATTGATATCGATATGTGTGGCATGGGTCCCTACATCGAGCATCATGACACCCCGCTTTACCAGTACAGAGATCAATTATGGCCATTGCAACTAAGGTTTGACGTTGCCCTGAACATGATAGCTTCATTGCGTATTCTGATGCCCGATATCAACATAGCTGCGGCAACTGCGCTTCAGGCAATCGACCCCATGGGTCGCGAAAAAGCACTTAAATGCGGAGCCAATGTCATCATGCCCAACATCACACCAACAGCAAACCGTAAAAACTACCTGTTGTATGAGAACAAACCATGCACCGACGAAGGTGCCGACGACTGCACCAATTGCCTGAACGTACGTATACAAATGGCAGGACGTGAAGTGGGGTACGGCGATTGGGGTGATTCGAAACATTATAAAAACAGAAAATCCCAATCTAATCCCCCAAAAAGATTGAAGGATTGATTACAATATTCAAAAATTACTCATTACTTCTAGTTGAACAAGCACTAACTGCTATAATATTATGTATAGCAGAACCAAAAAAATATTATAACCTTACAGGAAACTCCACAAGCCATTTGATTGGTCAGAGCGGAGACCTTCAAATCGGCTCAACAACAATCTAATAGTAAATATCCCTCTCTCCTTTCTTAATTCTTTCAAGGCGTTTCTCAACACTTTGTTTTAACTCTTTATCCTCGAACTCATCCAGATTCTTTTGTATCAGGTTGTAACCTCTCTCTTTCGTTACCGGAGGAGCATAATCTTCAAGGTATTCGGCAAGTGTGAGCATAGCATTAGGCTGGCAGTAACGCTTTATGAATCCCGGCACGGAGAATTCCATGAAATGCTCTCCCGTCCGTCCCAGACGGTAACAAGCCGTGCAAAACGACGGGATGTAATCACCGCTGACCAACTCCTCTATCACTTCGTTCAACGTACGGTTATCGCTGATCTCAAACTGCTCGTGATTTAAATTCTGCTCATCTTTATTTTCTGTGTATCCTTTAAGCTCAATGTTTGTACCGCCATCGATCTGAGAAACACCGAACTGTAACACCTCATCGCGGATATGGGCAGGCTCGCGGGCTGTAAGTATCATTCCCGTGTAAGGAACAGCAAGACGTAGGATAGCAACAAGCTTCGTAAAATCATCATCATTCACATCATACTTTTCATCAATATCAAATCCTGAAGCAGGCTGAATGCGTGGAAAGGAAATAGTATGAGGCCCCACGTTGTAAACAGCTTCAAAATGGTTCACATGACGGATAAGTCCCATAACCTCGAAACGCCAGTCGAACAGACCGAAAAGAGCACCAATACCCACATCATCGATCTTTGCCTCCTGTGCACGATCAAGACCTGTAATGCGCCAATCGTAATTTCTTTTACTTCCGGCTTTATGAACTTTAAGATAAGTTGGCAGGTGATATGTTTCCTGAAATATCTGATAGGTCCCGATACCGGCTGCTTTCACTGTTTTGAAACCATCAATATCCAAAGGGGCAGCATTGATGTTAACCCGTCGTATCTCCCCGTTTTTGTGTTTCACACTGTAAACGGTCCTGACCGAATCGGCAATAAAATTGGCATCGTACAGAGGATGCTCGCCGTAAACAAGAATTAAACGCTTGTGACCGTTATCTTCGAGAGCAGTAACCTGTTCCACGATCTCCTCTTTACTTAAAGTACACCTTTCCTGCTTTTTGTTCGTTACCCTGAATCCACAATAGGAGCAATCATTGGTACAATAATTTCCGATGTATAGGGGTGCGAACAGGACGATTCGTTTTCCGTAAACATTTTCTTTAAGTCTCCTGGCGGCATTCTTGATCTCCTCTATCAGTTCCGGCTCATTTGCATTAAGCAGGATGGCAGTCTCCCTGAGCGATAACCTGTGCTTACCAAGAGAGCGATCAATTACTGCTTCGACCTCTTCTTTTGAAGGATATTTGTTTTCTTCAAGTATCGACCATATCTCCTCTTCGTCGATAAAATTTTCCATCGGACGATCGGGGATCTTATATTCTTCGGGATGATAAAACATTGACATGATAATAAGATTTAGGTTCCTGAATATTTTCAATATCTGACTTCAGCAGTCAAAAACAACACAAAAGTATCAACCTTTTCTTTAGTGACAAATTTCTTTATTAATTTTTAAATAAAACAGGATTTTTATCAAGAAATAATAAAATTTTCTGCCGGAATTAACAAATATTTCCTGAAACTAATCGGGTAAATATTGAACCGACGTTTTACATCTCCCTGCTAACAGCATAGAGATATTTTTACCCTGATCCTCAAACAACTATTGCTTTTGGTCAAGCCGTTTCGTAAATTGTATCATCAAATCCGGAATGGCTTATTTCAGCTGTCAATTAAAATATTCATGAGCCCGCCTGCAAGGAAAGAGTTTTATTAAGATTTCATAATTCACTTAAAACAATATCCTGATGCAATCACTAATTAAAATCGCCGCAGGAGAACTTGGTGTCAAAGAAATCCCCGGTGTAAAAAATGAAAAGCGAATTGTTGACTATGCAAAGGAAGCAGGCTTTAACAACATTACTGATGACGAAACCCCGTGGTGCAGCATCTTTGTAAACTGGTGCTCTCAAAAAGCAGGATTGCAACGATCGTATCGTGCTAATGCACGCAGTTGGTTAGCTGTGGGAATGCCGGTGAATGACCCCATGCCGGGTGACATCGTTATTTACTGGCGGGAAAATCCGAAAACGTCGTGGAAGGGACACGTAGGGATATTCCTCGGATTCTCGAAAGACCGTTCCAGGATATTCACTCTTGGCGGTAATCAGCGAAACTCTGTATCCATACAGGGATATGATGCATCCAAAGTGCTTGGTTTTCGCAGACTGACAAACGAAAAAATGACCGAACTGCCAAAGAGCAGCCCTAACCTGAAAACAGGAAGTAAAGGAGACGAAGTAGCCAAACTGCAGACCGTTCTTCGCGAACTTGAATACACCTGCGATGTCAACGGGATATTTGACGAAGAAACAGACAAACAACTCAGGGCATTTCAAAGACATTCAGGTCTGAAAGTGGACGGCATTTACGGGAAGAATACAAAAAACTTTATCGAATCTATTTTTCAATCTTAAATCCAGAATATCATGGCAGAAAACATTAATGAAGGTAAGGAAAAACTCAAGAACGGATTTCAACGCTTCATGGCTAAAATAGGCGATGTTATAGAAGATGCCGCATCATTGGAGGTAACCACTTTCACAGGTGATTTCACTTTTAAAACACGGCAAATAGTCAGAAGCGGAGTTGACAAGTTCGAGATAAACAATGTGCTGAAAGGTATGGCGATAGAAAATCAGACAAACATTAAGCTGATTGCCTATACCATAATCAACATTGATGCAGACGTATCGACCATTGTTAAAAGCGACCTTTCGGAGAGTGACACAGAACTGCTGAAACTGCACACCGAAATGATGCAATCGTCAAGAGAAGCAAGGAAAGCCACAATCAACATGGTAACCAATCTGATAAAAGGATGACCGATGACACCGGATATATCATTGAACGTTTGACGCGGGAACTGACAACTCTTCCCACACAAAAAAACCGTTGTATTCAGCACCTGACGGAGCTGGGGTATATCCCTGTCATCAGAGTAAACACACTGATCCCTAAGGAAGTTGCTCTTGCTAAAGCCGCATTTCTGAAAGATGTAAAAAGGTCTGGTCTTTACCCGGAGATAACTCCAGGACAGCTTATCCCCGATGATGATGACCTCCTTGCAGACATGCTGGGACAGGCTGTTGATATCGATGAAGGATTCATTTTCGGCAGGCTGCCTGAAAAAGGTGAACTAAACCTGATCACCCGGATAATTCATTACAGACTCGATCTGTTCGGCATGTGGGAATTTCCGGTGAGCAATCCTTTTAATGCTGTCACCCTTGCCGGGCTAAAAGAGATAGCAGGCTATGCAGACTGCAGTCCGCTTGAAGCTGTTAACCTGATGGGCGATGTGGAAAAGTTCACACAAAAACTATTGAAAGCAAACAAAGAAGAGAAGTTCATCCTGACATTCAAACCTGCCAACACAGTTGATGAGCCTTTGATCCGGAAACTGGACAGGCGCCATAAATTCAAAAGGCAACTGATAGAGGATTTCGGTGAAAGAAACGATTTTTTTAAGTATCTGAACAGAGAAGTTCTTAAGAATGATCCGTCAAAAATCGATATGGTTTTTCTTCACAAAGAGGCTTTAAATCCGTTCAAAAGATTCATTCTTCGTCTGATACAGATACATCAGTGGCAGGAAGGTTTGTACGACGGCCTGCTCGACAGCGACATCGGCGAAGTTACGCTTAGCAGCATCATCAATGCAGTACATCTTTACAACGTAACCGACAGAAAAAACATCCAACTGTACCGGGTTTTAACCTACGTGTACGATGGTTACTTTCTTTTCAACGCTTTGTTCTTCCTGCAGGAGTACATGACAGAAGATCAACAGACTGAATATGCTGCAGATGCCGAAGGCAAAATACTCTCTGATATTACAAAAGCAATGAAAAATGCCGGTCCACAATCTTTAAATGCTTTTCATCTGAACCTCGAGATACTGAAGGACGAGATCACCATAGCATCGACACAAAAACCGGAAGAGAAAAAGGGTTTTCTGAAAAGAGTTTATTTCGGCATCAAAAGATTTTTCAGAAAAGTGGTTCGTTTCTCTAAAAAGATATTTCACTGGATCGTGCAGTTAAGCAGATCATTCATGGGGATACTGAAAAAGATTTTCGGTCATTTCTTCAACAACCTGGCAAAAGGAATTAAAGCTTTCATTGACGGTATAAAGTTTTTATTCGGCAAAAAAAGTACTGTAACAGTTAAAGAAGACAAAGTGATCAGCTCCGTTATCCGCATCGACGGCGACTCCACAAGTTTCGTATCACAAAATGCCACGGAGTTAATGCATGAACACTTACAAAAGATACGTTACCACACAACAAGCATGATCTTCTCTCTTTCCATAGTGGGAGGAGTATTGAACATTGTAATGAAAGCCATAAGCGTGATAAGCTGGCCGATGATACTTTTTTCGATAATCAGGATATACAGAAACATTTCAGAATCATACAAAAGAATTGAATTTATAACAACTTAAAACTTAAAAAAATGAACAAGACAATTGAAGCTCTTTTAAAAAGAATTGAAGACGCAGTTGATGACCTGACTACGTTAGAGATAAAAACACTTATGGGAAACATGGTTATGGGATCAAACGAGGACATAACCATCCCCGAAGGAGAATCTGTAAAAGGCATAACAAGCAAAATAGATCTTATTGACGGCGACATCACCACAATGATCAATGAGGAATTCTACAAGAATTATCCCGAACTCGTTCAGTGGCACCAGTCGCGTGAGGCAAAAGGAAACGAGATAGTTGAGAGCAACATCCTCACAGTAGTTAAAATGATCTCGGCATTAAGAGATAATCTGTTTACCGAATAAAAAATGAGCTGGCTGCGAAGAAACAAAAATACGAACAGTACCGGTCATAAGGAAACTGTTTTTGCTAAAATACTTGACGACCTGACAACCCTTGAAATCAACACTATCATCAAAAAGGGGATGAATGCCGCATCCCCGCCGGAAGATATTGCTGAAACCCTGAAAATGTTGCTCGATCGTTACAAGATGCGCATGAACAGGATCGTTTACCACAATTCTGACGTGTTCGACCGGTATGACGATCCGGAAAAAGATTTTTCGGAGCACCGGTCGTACAAAGAGTTTCATGACCATCTGAAAGAGTGTAAACAAAAACTGGATGAGAGAGGAAAGAGTGGTGTGCGAATTGAAGATATTGACTACACGAGGATAAACAGAATGCTCTACTTCTGCAATTTCATTCGTGAGAGGTCAACAGATGAAGCACATGCCATGAAGGTCATCAATCCTCCGGGAACAGGCAAAACATTGTACGAAACCGATCTGTACAGCACCGATAATTTAAAGATCTTTACAGGAACACGCGACAGGGTAAAGATAAACAGGTATTACGACCTCGCTGATGAACGCATTGTTATGCAGACACGTTTCGGCATCGATGGCGATGTGGTGACACGGATCGAAGAGGATTTTTCAGCCAAACCGAAAAAACTGGTTCTCGACATACACAATGAACACACTAACCTCTCGGTGAATTACTGGAAAAGCCTGATCGAGATCGCTAAAGGAATAATTTTTCATGATTGAAAAGATCAAAAAATACCTGAGTTTTAAGTATGTTTCTTTTATCGGTGTACTGACCGAAAAAGGATGTTACAGGCATACCACATACCTGAAAGACAACAAAACCCCGTTAATATCAACAATGATCTATGCCGACGGGGATGTTCTGAGTATTTTATACCGGAATGAATATCACCTGCTTGTTGAACACTACCCAAAAAAACTGTCACAACATCAAAAATACATTGAAGATAAAATCCGGACTTTAGAAATACTTAAACACCACATAATATGGTTTGCCGGTGTTGTGTCGTTTTTTCTCTCTTTTTTGATCCCCGTGGATGATCCCTTGACCAGATTTGGCGTTACAGGAACTTTTGTAATTGCAGGATTACTGTTAAAAAAATTCTTTACAAAAGGTATTTTCAGAATGCTGAAGGTTTTCATAAAACTGCATGGAGGGAAACACTGAGCATAACCGTTCTCCGAGGTTCCTTTGTAACTCATTTTTCCTCCCCCAAGAATTACTTCGACGACCATCGCTTTGCTCCGGACGATCAAATGTCTTTATCAACAAAAAGTAAATTCCCCCGGAATCACCTCATCCCAACCCTCTCATGAAGGAGAGAGGAA
>Ga0256913_10001742_pt1 | contig 11121 bp, 8 predicted proteins | sample Axial_MatmetaG_FD_185970 | JGI IMG/M metagenome (GOLD analysis project Ga0256913, IMG submission 185970) | Deep-sea worm associated microbial mat communities from Axial Seamount, Juan de Fuca Ridge, Pacific Ocean - Axial_Mat | ecosystem: Environmental > Aquatic > Marine > Oceanic > Microbial...
AGCTCTTGTAAGTTCATCCCAAACTTTTCTAAGTTTTTTGATGTCTCCTTTCCAGTTAAAATGGAGCTGGCCTATTTTGGTAACTCCGGTTACTTCGGCATGAAAACCGCCATGGTCGAGCCACCATTTTGCCGCCGACGATGCTGCGGCCACCACCGAACTCTCTTCGATAACCATCGGCACCAAATAGGTTTTTCCGTTGATTGTTACATTGGGGGCAACACCGTAGGGGATGTAAAAATTTGAAATGGTGTTTTCCGAAAACTCGTCAAATATTTTTTGTTTATGCTTATCGGGATGCCAAAAACTTTTCATTAACTCAATTGTTTCCACCTGATTGTCCATCAGTTCGGCTACAATTTTGAGTTTATCCTCTTTTAAGAGTTTTGAAAAACCCCTAATAATTATATCACGTTTTCTTCGTCTTGGCATACTATTTTACAGAAATTATCTGTTATTAATTGGTGTTGATAACCGGTTTAAATCTGTCAATCCTGTTTTTACCAGTCGTCATCTTTTTCTTGTTTCACCTCTTCCGGTTTCATTTTTTCTTCAAGGTTATCGCTCCAGTTTTTTACAAAATCGGCAATCTGTATTAAATACGATTTCCATTTCTTTTTATACAGGGGATCGTTTTTGTTCAGCATTGCTTCAATGGGTACTTTTTCGGTTGATATCACCTCCATTTCGTCAATTTGCCACTTGTACCGGTTATCTTTAAACATAATGGTAAAAGTATAATTTACCTTGGCGGTTTTTTTATTAACATGCTCAACCGTGTCGTAAGTATAAAGGTGAAAATAGTGTTTACCAAGAATTTTGCCGGTGGGAACATCTCTTATTTGAGTGACCCTTGTGGGGCTTTTATAGTAACTGTTAAGCCAGTAAACACATCTTTTAAACAGCTCGTCTTTGGTTCCGGGCTCATGAACCACTTTACTAAATTCAATTGTTTTGGTCTTTTCGTTCATTGGAATGTCAGGGTCGGGAAGTGTATCCTGCGCAAAAAGTCCCGTTAACAAAACGAGAAACAAAACGGATAAAAACGGCTTTTTCATAGTTCCGGTATTTTATTAGGGCAAATTTAGTGTAAATAATTATTCTTTAACACACATTTAATTAATATAGGAATGCTTCAATTATTCGTTTATTTTCTTACATTTGCGGTTCTATAAAAAATCAATGCTAATTAATTAATATTTTGTGAATTATGAAGGTATATCAAACAGGCGACATTAGAAATATTGCACTGATTGGAGGTGCGAAGTCGGGAAAAACAACGATTGCGGAATCGATGCTTTTCGAAGGAAAAATGATTAACAGGAAAGGGAGTGTTGACGATAAAAATACAGTTTCCGATTACAAACCTATCGAACTCGAACGTCAAAATTCGGTTCATTCGGCTTTATTACATACTATTTATGATGGTAAAAAAATTAATATAATTGATGCTCCGGGGTTTTCCGATTTCGTTGGAGAAACCATTGCTGCTCTTAGCGTTGCCGATACTGCTGTTTTGGCTGTTAACGGCCAGTCGGGTGTGGAAGCCACCACCGAAACGGCTTACCGTCAAACCGAAATGATGAACAGTCCGCTTGTTTTTGCCGTTAATCAGATGGACCACCACGGTGCCAATTTTACCGATGCCGTTAATTCGTTGAAAGAGTATTTTGGCGAAAAGGTAACCGTTGTTCAATATCCGGTAAATGCCGGTGAAGGATTCGACACGGTTGTGGACCTTGTGTATATGAAAATGCTGAAGTTTAAAGATGGCGGCGGAGAACCTGAAATTCTTGATATTCCTGATTCGGAAAAAGACAAAGCCGAAGAGTTACACCTTCAGTTAATCGAAAATGCAGCCGAAGGCGATGAAGCTTTGATGGAAAAATATTTTGAAAACGATACCCTTACCCTTGACGAAATGCGTGAAGGTATCCGTTTGGGTATGATCACCCGTGCCATATTCCCCGTTATGGTAACTTCGGCCAAACACGGTATCGGTATTGCCCGTTTGCTCGACTTTATCGTAAAAAGCTGCCCGGCTCCTAACGACCGTCCCGGTAAACTTACCACCGACGGCAAAGAGATTAAAGTGGATGCAGGTCAGCCAACTTCCATGTTTATCTGGAAAACCTCCATTGAGCAGCATCTTGGTGAGGTAAGCTTTTTTAAAGTTTACGGCGGCGAGGTTGTTGAAGGTCAGGATTTGATAAACCCGAGAACCAGCAACAAAGAGAGAATTACACAGCTGTTTGTTTTGAACGGTAAAAATCGCGATAAAGTTGATAAAGTGGTTGCCGGTGATATTGCCGTAACCATTAAACTTAAAGATGTAAGAACCGGCGATTCGTTAATGGATCCGAAAATAGCCGATAACGGTTTTGAAACCTTCCCCGTACCCGATCCGTTGTACACCGTTGCCATTAAAGCCGTTAACTCTTCGGATGATGAAAAAATGGCGGCCGTGCTGAACGAAATGCACAAAACCGACCCTACCATCATTATGGAGTTTTCGCGCGAACTGAAACAGCAGTTGGTTAAAACACAGGGAGATATTCATCTGAACACCATAAAATGGTATTTGGATAATGAATATAAAATTGAAATTGAAACTTTTGTTCCCAAAGTTCCTTATCGCGAAACCATTACTAAAATTGCCAATGCTTCGTATCGCCATAAAAAGCAGTCGGGTGGTTCGGGTCAGTTTGGTGAAGTTCACCTGAGGATTCAACCCTACGTTGAAAATTACGAAAAACCCACCGACATCCCTGTTCGCGGTACCGAGGAACACGATTTGCCGTGGGGTGGTAAACTGGTATTTCATAACTGTATAGTAGGTGGTGCCATTGATGCACGGTTTATGCCTGCCATTATGAAAGGTTTGATGGAAAGAATGACCGAAGGCCCGCTTACCGGTTCGTATGCCCGCGATATTGTTGTTTATGTTTACGACGGTAAAATGCACCCTGTTGATTCAAACGAAATTTCGTTTAAACTGGCAGGACGTAATGCCTTTAGCGATGCCTTTAAACATGCCGGACCTAAAATTATGGAGCCCGTTTACGACGTTGAGGTTACCATTCCCGAAGATATGATGGGTTCGGTAATGACCGACCTTCAGGGACGACGTGCCATGATTATGGGTATGGATGCCAAAGGAAAAAATCAGGTTATTCGTGCACGCGTACCGTTGGCTGAAATGCAGCGCTATTCAACTTCGTTAAGCTCCATTACATCGGGACGTGGTGTGTTTTCCATGAAGTTTGCCGAATATGTTCAGGTACCCGGCGATATTCAGGATAAACTGCTTAAAGAGTACGAAGAACAACAAAAAGAAGAAGATTAATCTTTTATTAATATTTAATAGAAAATCCCGCCGGATTATCCGGCGGGATTTTTTTTTGTTACCTTTGAACATTACTCGTAATGGTTCAAATTATGTTTCTCAAAAAAGCTTTCTTATTCTTCGCTGTTTTTTACATATCAACAATACTTTATTCTCAAAACGAAACCAATATCTGGTACTTTGGTAATTTTGCCGGTCTGGATTTTAATACGGGAGATCCGGTAGCTGTTCCGGGTTTTACATGGAAGGCTGTTGGCACAGCTGTTGTGTGCGATTCGCTTGGAAATCTTTTGTTTTACTCCGATGGGCTTCGTGTTTATAACCGTGACCACGACACAATGGAAAACGGTTATTTGAATCATTCAAATGATATGGCCACACAACAATGTCTTATTGTTCAAAAACCCGAATCCGATAACCTGTTTTATCTTTTTATAATTGGTGGTGAAAAACAACAAATTTGGGGAGAGAGGGGTTTTTGGTATAGCATCATTGACATGGAAGGTGATAACGGGTTGGGCGAAGTAATTGAAAAAGATATTCCGGTACCTGCCGCTTGGGACGGGGGTCAAAAACTGTTTGGTTTAAAACAGCCCGATAGTAAGAATATATGGATTGTTATCCATAAATCCGATGAAAACAAATACGCCTCCTTTTTGTTAACACCACAAGGTTTTAATACCGTTCCGGTTTTGTCAGGCTCTCTGGTTGATTTAAATGGAAACGACGCTATTGGCTATTTAAAAACTTCCTTTGATAAAAAATATATTATAAGTGTTTTTAATCAACTTGATTATGTTAAAAGTGATGCTTTACTATTGTTTGAAATGGGCAGGTTTGATGCAAAAACGGGTAAAATAAAAATGTTGTACACGATAATCAAATATAATTTTACCGGTAATGGATTTAAGTTAATACCATTTGGAGCGGAATTTTCACCAGATTCAAAGTATTTATATGTTGCTTACAGACACGGCTCTGATTTTGATCAAGGGAGTTATATTTATCAGTTTGATATGAAATACGTTGAAGATTCGGTTCTTTTTAAAAATTCGGCGGTGTTGATTAATGGCGGGCCTCCGAATCCGGGTTACGGTTTACAATTGGCACGCGACGGACAAATTTACGTTTCAATTCCGACCGGAGCAAACCCCTATTCTTACCATTTTGTTAACGTAATACACAAACCATGGAAAAGAGGGGTGGCATGTGGGTTTGAAAACGAGTTTATTAATACAGGCGGAAGTGGTGAAGTAGATTTGGGTTTTCCTGATTTTTTATTGGATTATCTTTACCGTTTCGAATGGGATAATGAATGTTCGGGGCCAACCAACACCGTTCATTTTAAACCCAATTTTTTTCCGGAACCCGATTCAATTTATTGGAACTTTGACGATTCCGCTTCGGGTATCAATAATATATCTTATAATTTATATCCGTCACACACATTTGATACGGCAGGAGATTATGAAATTTATGTTTGGGTACATTATCCCCCGTCATCGCTTTATCCTTTTGGAAGAATTGAAGAAACTTCGAGAATCATCCATATTAAACAATCGCCATTACCCGATTTGGGCCCTGATATAAAGTTGTGTCAACAGGAAAGCATTACTTTGAACGGCGGGGCGGGGAACGGCTATTATAACTGGTCAACCGGCGAGTCGGGAATGAACGACAGTGTTGTTACGGTGTCTGATACCGGTTGTTACTGGGTGGAAGTTAAAGCACCAAACAAATGTGTTACGATTGATACGGTTTTGATCGGTTTAAATCCCCCTGCAATATTTATTGAAGACGATTTGATAATTACACCTACTGCATGTAATGGGAGTTCGGGTAGTATTACAGGATTACAGGTTATAGGTGACGAACCGTTATCTTATGAATGGAAGGATGCACAAGGTAATGTTTTGGGTACACAAAAGGATATTTCGGGTTTAGCCGTGGGCAATTATTATTTGTTGATAACTGATGCACAGGGGTGTACAACCTTATCTGACTCTTATACTATTGAAGATGCCGGCGATATTGTTATTGATACGGTTTTAACCACAGAAGCCCATTGCGCTAATTCGGATGGCAGTTTAACAATAACAGCCTATTCGGGTGCAGTCTCTGATCTTCGTTATTCAATAAACGATGGTTATAGTTACCAGAACAACAATGTTTTTAACAATTTGTTAGCCGGTAATTATGTGGTGCGCGTGAGTGATACCAATGGTTGTCAAAGTGTATATGGCAATAACCCTGTTACCGTTTCAGGGATTTATGCGCCTGAAATTGTTTCGGTTGATGTTTTGGACGAAACCAATTTTGATGCAAACGGCGAAATTTCCATTTTCGCAAATGTACTTTCCGGTAATATTCATTTCTCTATTGATAACGGCAATTCGTATCAGGTAAACAACGGTCACTTTGTTAATTTAACGGCGGGTAATTATTTTTGTGTTGTAGCAAACGATTTTGGGTGTGATACCACTTTTGTTATACCGGTTAATCGAATTAACACTCAAATATTAGAGGCGCTGGCAGGTAATGATAATTCATGTTTGGGTGATGCCGCTGTGGTGCCGTTAATGGTATCGGGATTTGACAGCGTAACGGGATTTAGGGCTGAACTGTTTTACGACAGTGCCATTATGCGTTGTTCGGGCTATCAAAATGCTAATTCTGAATTACAGGGTTTACAGGCACAATTGGTTCAAAATGATAACAGGGTAATTGTTACCTGGGAAGGTGACAAACCTGTTTCTCTGAACGGGAGCGGTAAATTGGTTGAGCTTGTTTTTGAGGCTGTAAAAGAGGGATATTCACTGGTTGACTGGACTCATTCAGCCGGAGAGAGCTATTTTGTAAATGCAAACGGAGAACCTGTTAATACGTTGTTTCAGCCCGGTAATGTGGTTATCTTTTCCAGACCTGATATTTTTATGCCTTCCGGTGAAAAAATATGTGAAGGTGATATGCTTTTACTTATGCCTTTTGTTTCGGGTGGCAGCGGAGATTATACTTACCGGTGGAATGGACCCGATAATTTTTCTTCCGATAAGAAAACCATATTTATTAATAGTGTTAACACTTACATGGCAGGTAACTATATGCTTACTGTTACCGATACGGCTGAATGTAAGAAAAGTAGCACTTTTGAATTGGTGGTAGAGCAGGGGCCGGAAGTTTCGTTTTCTGAAAAGGACACACTTTTTTTAATGCCGGGCGATATGCTTGATGCACAGGCACAGGCGGTTGCTTATCTTTGGAGTACGGGTGACACCACGTCAGCCATTCGTGTTGATACTATGGGGTTGTACTGGTTGCACAGTACCGGTATTAACGGCTGTAAAAGTAGTGACACGGTTTGTGTCCTTTGGGGCGGAGTTCCGTTTTTTGTACCCAACGCATTCTCTCCTAACGGTGACGGCCTGAACGATATTTTCGAAGCAATTCCGCTTTACGATTATGTAAAAGATTTTGTATTACAAATATATAACCGCTGGGGGCAACAAATTTTTGAATCGTCAGGAACTAATAAGGGTTGGGATGGAACTTTTAAAGGTGAGCCCGTACAGCAGGGTACCTATGTTTACCGTATTCTTTATCGCGATTTTCAAACCAACCAAACCAAATCGGTAAAGGGAACAGTAGTGGTTGTAAGGTAACCGGTTGAAAGGCACAAAATAACTTGTAACCAGTAACTAACACCGAAGAAAGTATAGAATTAATTACAATACTAAAAATAATATTGGCTTTGCTAAACGGTTAAGCACAACTTTTACCCTTTCAGTGCTTCGGCTCCGCTTACAATTTCCAGAATTTCGTTGGTAATGGCAGCCTGACGGGCTTTGTTGTAAGCCAGGTTAAGCGCCTTGATAAGTTCGTCGGCATTGTCGGTGGCTTTGTGCATGGCGGTCATACGGGCACCGTGCTCGGCGGCAAAACTATCAAGCAGTGCTTTATACAATTGCAGTTTAATGGCTTTTGGAACCAAAGCCTCCAGAATCTCTTCCTTGTTAGGCTCAAAAATATAGTCGGCCTGCATGGTATGCTCGCCGGTTTCCTGTTTGGGAGTCTCTTTTTGTTCTTCGCTACCGGTAACGGGTAAAAACTGTTCGGTTTTTAATATTTGAACGGCAGCATTTTTAAACTGGTTATAAACCAAAAATATTTTATCGTATTCCTTGTTTACAAACTGCTCCATCAGTTTTTCGGCAACCGGTACACTGTTTTCAAAAGTGAGGTGATCAAAAATCTCCTTGTTGATTTCATCGGGTTTATAACCCTTTGATGTAAGCAAATCACCTGCTTTTTTACCGAGCGCCAAAATTTTTACGTTACCTTGTTTGTATTGTTCCGAAAACCGGCCTTCAATAAGGGCAATGGTTTCTTTAACAATATTAATATTAAACCCTCCGCACAATCCGCGGTTAGAGGAGATGGCCACAATTAATACTTTATGATCTCCCCTGTCGTTGGCATAAATACCTTCGTCGGAACCTTCGAGGCTTGCGTTGAGGTTTTGCATTATTTCGGTAAGCTTGGCAGCATAAGGACGCAGGCTGATAATGGCGTTTTGCGCCTTTCGCAGCTTAGAGGCCGCAACCATCTTCATGGCACTGGTAATTTGCCTTGTTGATTTGGTTGATGCAATCCTTATTCTGACTTCTTTAAGACCACCCATAGTGTTAAGAGTATATGATCAAAATTATTCTTTATAACGACTTACAATTTCCGCCGCTGCTTTTTTAATGTCTTCAACGGCTTCGTCGGTAAGTTTACCTGTAGCCAGCACTTTCAGCGTATCGGCATAAGTTGTATCCATGTGATGCAGAAATTCGGTTTCAAAATGGATGATTTTATCCACCGGAACCTCACTCAGCAGGTTGTTGGTACCACAATATAGTATGGCAATCTGATGCTCAACCGTCATCGGCGAATATTGGGGTTGTTTCAATATCTGAACATTTCGTTTACCTTTTTCCAATACCGACATGGTAGCGGCATCCAAATCGGAACCAAACTTTGAAAATGCTTCCAGTTCGCGGAACTGAGCCTGGTCGAGTTTTAATGTACCGGCCACTTTTTTCATTGCCTTGATTTGTGCATTACCACCAACCCTCGATACCGAAATACCTACGTTAATAGCAGGACGGATACCCGAGTTAAAGAGGTTGCTTTCGAGGAAAATCTGACCGTCGGTAATGGAGATAACGTTTGTGGGGATATATGCCGAAACGTCGCCAGCCTGTGTTTCGATAATGGGGAGAGCCGTTAACGAGCCACCGCCTTTTGCCATATGTTTAATGCTTTCGGGCATATCGTTCATGTTTTTGGCAATTTCATCGTTGTTAATAACCTTGGCGGCACGCTCCAGTAAACGTGAGTGCAAATAGAAAACGTCGCCGGGATAAGCTTCGCGTCCGGGGGGACGACGCAGCAGCAGCGATACTTCACGATAAGCCACAGCCTGTTTCGACAGGTCGTCGTAAACAATCAGTGCGGGGCGGCCGGTATCTCTGAAAAATTCGCCGATAGCGGCACCGGCAAACGGAGCATAAAACTGCATGGCAGCCGGGTCGGAGGCAGTAGCCATTACAACTACCGTATAATCCATGGCACCGTTCTTCTCCAATGTATCAACAATATTGGCAACGGTTGATCCTTTTTGGCCAACGGCAACATAAATACAGTAAACGGGTTCGCCTTTTTCGTAAAATTCTTTTTGGTTGATGATGGTATCAACGGCAATGGCGGTTTTACCGGTTTGTCGGTCACCGATAATCAGCTCACGCTGACCACGGCCAATGGGTATCATGGCATCAATGGCCTTAATACCGGTTTGCAAAGGTTCGTTTACCGGTTGACGATAAATTACACCCGGAGCTTTACGTTCCAAAGGCATTTGGTACAGGTCGCCGGTAATTGGGCCTTTACCGTCAACAGGTTCGCCCAGAGTATTGATTACCCTGCCCAACAAACCTTCACCTACATTTATAGATGAAATTTTGTTGGTACGTTTTACCGTGTCGCCTTCGTTGATATCTTCTGTTTCACCAAGGAGTACAACACCCACGTTGTCCTCTTCGAGGTTTAATACAATACCTTTAAGGCCTGTTTTTTCAAACTCAACAAGTTCTCCTGCCTGAGCATTGGACAACCCGTAAATACGGGCAATTCCGTCACCAATTTGTAATACAGAACCAACCTCGTCGAGAGAGGTTTCTGATTTAAAACCTGCAAGTTCCTGTTTTAGTATGGCTGATACTTCAGCTGGTTTGATGTCTGCCATATTTATGTTATTTTCTGGTTATAATTTCTTTATGAATAAATTTTTTGAAAATTCGTTTTTCAACTCTTTTAACTGCGTTTTAATACTGGCATCGAACTGATAATCTTCGTAATTGATAATAAAACCTCCGACAATATCTTCGTTAACCGTTTCGTGAAGTTCGATGTTTAGTTTGGTGGCATCGGCCACTTTTTTAACAATGGTATCTTTGGTTTTTTTATCGGCTTTAAAGGCCGTAATAAGTTCAAGCGGAAGGATGTTGTTGTATTTCCGGTAGATGTCGATATAGGCTTCGCATACAGGTTCCAGATACATTTCTCTGTCCTTTTTGATGATAAGGGCAAAGAATTTTTCTGTTAATTTTTGTATGTGATTGCCAAACACGGCATCCAGCAGTTTTACTTTTTTAAAGTCATCAACAACGGGATTTTTCAGCAGTTTTCTGAGCTCCCGGTGTTCCTGAAGAACTTCGCTGATCAGCTGCATGTCTTTTACAATCTTATCCTGAATTTTCATTTCCAGGGCAAGGTCGAACAAAGCCTGTGCATATCGTTTTGCCAATAGGTTAACTCTCATGAATCAATATCTTTAGTTCAGTTGAATGTCTTTAAGCAGTTTATCAACATAAGCCTGTTGTTTTTTCTTGTCACCAAGTTCTGCCTTTAATACTTTCTCGGCAATTTCGATGGAGTAAGTGGCGATAACGTTTTTCAGTTCAATCAGGGCAGCCTGTTTTTCAGCGTTAATTTGTTCGCGGGCATTTTCGATGATAATTCCTGCTTCTTTATTGGCTTTTTCGCGAGCCTCACCAAGAATTTGCTCTTTGATTTTTCGTGCTTCGGCAAGTAAAGCATCACGCTCTTCACGGGCCTCTTTCAGTAACTCTTCGTTTTTAGCTTTTAACGATGCCATCTCTTTTTTGGCATCTTCGGCAGCCTGTAAAGCGCTTTCAATACTGTCTTCCCGCTCTTTTAACGATTCGAGAATGGGTTTCCATGCAAATTTTTTCAGCACAAAGAAAACGATCAAAAAAGCCAGCGTCATCCAAAAGATGAGTCCAAAACCGGGATTAATTAATTGCATTTTCTGTTTCTTTTATTAGTTGATTTTTAATTTCTTTTTAAAAACCTACTGCATGGCAACCAACCGTTGCCGTGCAGTAGTGTTTAACTGTTTGCCCGTTAAAGTTTTACAAGAAAACAATAAGCAGGGTAACAACAATAGCAAAGAAGGCAACACCTTCAATCAGAGCGGCAGCAACAATCATGTTTGAACGAATGTCGCCAACAGCTTCGGGTTGACGGGCGATAGCTTCAACTGCACCTTTACCGATTTGGCCAATACCAATACCGGCACCGATGGCAGCAATACCTGCTCCAATACCTGCACCCATTTTAGCATAAGGGGCGAGGTCTGCAACAGCCTGAAGTAAAATTGCTAATAGTTCCATAATGATAATTTATATTTAGTTAATAATGGATAAATTTCT
>Ga0256913_10001743_pt1 | contig 11120 bp, 12 predicted proteins | sample Axial_MatmetaG_FD_185970 | JGI IMG/M metagenome (GOLD analysis project Ga0256913, IMG submission 185970) | Deep-sea worm associated microbial mat communities from Axial Seamount, Juan de Fuca Ridge, Pacific Ocean - Axial_Mat | ecosystem: Environmental > Aquatic > Marine > Oceanic > Microbial...
TATTTCGTGCCGGATCGTAAATATTCAGGGCTGAAAAATAACAACCTGTGATTTCAAAAATAGATATTATGGATAATAACTTACAAATTGATAGTTTAGACAAGAAGATCTTATCACTGATAACAAAGAATGCACGTATCCCTTTCCTTGAGGTTGCCCGAGAGTGTAAAGTTTCCGGTGCAGCAATCCATCAGCGTATCCAACGTCTGATGAACATAGGTGTAATTAAAGGTTCCGAATTTATCATCAATCCCGGAAAGATAGGTTATCACACATGTGCCTTCATGGGTATCTTTCTGAAAAAGGCCAGCCTTTTCGATAAGGTTGTGAGAATGCTCGAATCAATACCACAGATAGTAGAGTGTCATTACACAACAGGGCAATATGCGATCTTCATTAAAATTTATGCCCATAACAACGAACATTTAAAAACCATTCTGCATAACAAATTGCAGTCTATTGACGGTATTTCGGCAACAGAAACCATCATTTCGCTTGAAGAGTCGTTTAAGAGACAAATACCTATTGAGTAGATTATAGGGTTACATGGCTAAATGGTTACAGTGTTCTTAGTACTTCTTAAATCTTTAATCACTAATCTAAAATCGAATATTTACTTAAGTAAGTTTACTTGAAAAAGTCTTAAAATTGTTAAGTTAAGATCCTAATCCCCTCCAGAATTTATCTTAATTTTGTTCACAAAGTGAGCTTAAGAACGTGATTTTAACTTAATACGAAATGGTAAAAAAGATACAAGTTACTCCTCTAGGGAAAACGGGATTGAATGTCCCTCCGATAATTTATGGTACAAGTTTTCTTGGCAACCTTTACAAAGAATTGCCCTGGGAAACAAAACTTTCGATAATGCAGGAGTGGTTCAATGCTTCTGATCTTCCTGTTGTTGTGGATTCTGCGGGTAAGTATGGTGCCGGGCTTGCTCTTGAGGTGATAGGGAAAGGTCTGAAAGAGCTTGGAATAGATCCCGGGAAAGTTTTGATAAGTAATAAACTGGGATGGTACAGGATGCCCTTGATTACAACTGAGCCCACTTTTGAGAAAGGTGCCTGGACAAACCTTAAAAATGATGCTGTTCAGAAGATAAGTTACGAAGGAATTATTGAATGCTGGAAGCAGGGAAATGAACTTCTAGGCGATTACAAAGCTGACCTTGTTTCCGTACACGATCCGGATGAGTATCTTGCTGCTGCTGAAAATGAGAATGACAGAAAGAAACGAATTGATGATATCAGGGAAGCTTACCGGGCACTTTTTGAATTGAAAGGAAAGGGTAAAGTTAAAGCTGTCGGGATAGGTTCCAAGGACTGGCATGTGATAAAAGAGCTTTATGACGACGTAAAATTTGATTGGGTAATGATAGCTAACAGTCTTACTTTGTACAGGCATCCTGATGATATTCTTTCTTTCATCGAACAGCTTGCTGACGACGGAGTAGGAATTATCAACTCGGCAATATTCAATGCCGGATTCCTTACGGGAGGTGATTATTTCGATTACAGGTTGATCGATCTTAATGATCCGGAGGATGTGGAACGTTTGAAATGGAGGAAAAGGTTCTTTGCTGTTTGTGATGAGTTTAATGTTCAGCCTGGAGATGCATGTTTGCACTTTGCTGTTTCGCCTCCTCAGATCAGCTCGGTGGCACTTAATCCGAGTAAGCCGGAACGGATAAAAAGAAATGTAGAGGTGTTACAGACAGAGATACCTCCTGCTTTCTGGCAGGCTTTGAAGAAGAATGATGTTATTAACAGTAACTACAAATATCTTTGATCATGATAATTGATTCCCACCATCATTTCTGGAAATACACTAAAAAGGATTTTGGCTGGATCAGCGATGAGATGAATCAGATCAGGCGTGATTTCCTGCCGGAAGACCTAAAAAAAACGATCACAGCATCAGGTGTCGACGGGGTGATCTCGGTACAGGCACGTCAGTCGCTTGAAGAAACAGACTGGCTGCTGAACCTTGCAGGGAAAAATGAGTTTATTCTTGGTGTTACCGGCTGGTTACCCTTGATTGATGAAAATACAGAAGGTTATATCGAACGCTATGCCTCTGATGAAAAATTAAAAGCGGTCAGACATGTTATTCAGGATGAAGAGGATAATTACTTCATCTTGCGGAAGGATTTTAACCGGGGCGTTAGTCTGCTTAAAAAGTATGATCTCATATACGAAATACTGATCTTTGAAAAACATCTTCCTCAGACCATTGATTTTGTTGATCGTCATCCAGATCAGCTTTTTGTGCTTGATCATATTGCCAAACCTTTGATAAAAGAGAATCTGATATCGCCGTGGCGACAAAATATTACAGAACTGGCTAAGCGGGAAAATGTCTTTTGTAAAGTATCCGGAATGGTGACAGAGGCAGATTTTAAGAGATGGACGCCGGAACAGTTAAGGATTTACTTCAATGTTGTTCTTGAGACATTCGGCCCTGAACGATTAATGTTCGGTTCCGATTGGCCTGTATGTCTTGTGGCAACCGAATATGGAATATGGCTTGATACGGTAAAAGGTTTTATTTCGGAATTGTCGGATAATGAGAAGGAAATGATATTGGGAGGTGCGGCGCAAAAGGTGTACCGGGTGTGAATGTATTACCAATTTTTTGTAGGGTTCCTGCAAACAAAATAAATTAAACAGATGAAAGCCATTAAAATAACTAAGCCAGGAAAAACAGAATTAATAGAAGTTCCGAAACCTGAACCGGGAAGGGGAGAAGTGCTTCTTAAGGTTGATCATGTTGGATTTTGCGGATCAGATCTTAGTACTTATCTCGGAAAAAATCCGATGGTCTCATATCCAAGGATACCTGGTCATGAAGTGGCTGCTACTGTTGTTGGAAAAGGAAGCAGTGTTTCTGATAAGATAAAATCAGGTGATAAGGTTACTGTCGTGCCATACACTAATTGCGGTACGTGTTCATCTTGTCGTAAAGGGCGTTTTAATGCTTGTGAGCACAATCAGACACTTGGGGTGCAGCGTGACGGTGCAATGAGTGAATATATTACAGTGCCTTATGAAAAAATAATAAAGGTTCCTGACCTCTCATCAACTGAAGCTGCACTGATAGAGCCTTTGACGGTGGGCTTTCATGCTATCGACCGTGTAGGGGTCACTGCATCGGATGTAGTGATGGTGCTGGGATGTGGAATGATAGGGGCAGGAGCAATATCCGGAGCTGCTTTGCGGGGTGCTAAAGTGGTTGCAGTTGACATAGACGATGAGAAACTTGCTACGGCCGGAAAGATAGGTGCAAACATTGTGATAAATTCGGCAGTAGCCGATTTGCATGAAGAACTTCAAAAAAAACTGAATGGTATTTCTCTCGACGTTGTTGTTGAATCAGCAGGAAATCCGGTTACTTACAGGGCAGGTATTGAAGAGGTCGCTTTTGCGGGAAAGATGGTTTGCATAGGTTATGCGAAAGATGAGGTACGTTTTCCGACAAAACTTTGGGTTCAGAAAGAACTTGATATTCTCGGGTCCAGGAATGCATCGCCAAAAGATTTTGAAGATGTTATAAATTTACTGGGATCTGGTAAGTTCCCTTCCGAAGAGGTGATAACACGCATAGTCACGCCTGAAGAGGCACCGCAGGCTTTCAGGGAATGGGCTGATGCTCCCGGAAAGGTGTTTAAAATAATGGTGAAGTTTTAGGGGTACGGGAGTACATGGCTTATGAGATGGTAACTAGTAGCCGGAAGCTCGAAGCCGGAGTCTCAAAGAATCTTCTAACGAGGTATACAGTCATCATTCGGTAGTATGCAGTAGCTGAAAGCTGAAAGCTGGAAGCTCGAAGAACCGAATCCGGAACAAAGAACTTACTAACCTAAAACCTACAAGCCAAGCAGGCAGCATGCAGTCTTCAGTTGGCAGTAGCTGAAAGCTGGAAGAACCAAGAACTAAAAACTTACAAACCAACCTGCCGTTTAAATAAGTTGTGGTTCACTTCCGTTTCCGGGAAATCTGAATTGCAGTACTCCTAGTCTCAGGCCGCCCCATCCTGCCTGATGGACGATAACCTGTTTTCCGTGTTTGTTTTTGATGATATCAGGTTGTTTCATGAAAGTATGGGTATGACCGCCAATGATGAGGTCGATGTATTTAACGTTTTCAGCCATGACAACGTCACTAACTTTGTCGAAATCATATTTGTACCCGAGATGCGATAAACATATTACCATGTCACAATTCTCGTTTTCTTTAAGATGTCTGGCAATTTTATCGGCATTTGTTACAGGGTCATGGTATTTCAGGTTTTTCATATTTTCGGGATCGGCAAGACCGTAAAGTTTTATGCCTACACCGGTAATTCCAATTTTTTTATTTCCACGGTTCAAAATGATATACGGTTTGTGCAGAGTGTTCAGCGGTGTTTTCGTCAGGTCGTAATTACAGTTAATGAACGGGAAAGAGGCTTTTGAAACCTGTTTGGCAAGTTCATGAATTCCATTGTCAAACTCATGATTGCCGAATGTTGAAGCATCATAACCCATTTCATTCATCAGTTTGATCTCAAGTTCACCTTTGAAAAAATTGAAATATGGAGTTCCCTGAAATATATCACCTGCATCAAGCAAAAGAATATTGGAACGAACCTTTCGGATATCGGAAACTTTTTTTGCGATACGGGCAAATCCTCCGCTTCCGTGATATCTGGGGTTATCTTTGGGAAATGGGTCTATCTGGCTGTGCATATCGTTGGTATGCAGGATAGTAAGGATGTTGGAGCCGTCATTTTTACACCTTGAAAGCGGGATGCCAGCTCCAACGGCAAGTGCTCCAACGGATATATTCTGTATGAATTTTCTTCTGCTAATTGACATGGTATACTCTTTTGTCGAGGGTTGATGTGATATGTTTATTTTGTTTTGTGAGCTCTTCTATTCCGTTAATTATGGCATTTCTGATAAGAACACCGGTGTCGTAACGGTCATCAATATCTTTGAGCATGTAATATCTGTCGCCGCCGTGTGATATGTAATCGGGAACAACAATGGTGTATGTTTTTGCAGGGTTGAAAGGTCTGCCGTTTATTTTAATATTCACCGGTTTGTTGTCTTTTATCCCGAAGGTTGCACCTGACATACTCTCACCGCCAAAATCTGCCATGTGATCGAAAAGTTCCTGCATCTCTTTGCCGTTAAGTCTCATTATCACAAGCTTGTTCTCGAACGGCATAAGTCTGTAAATACTTTCAACAGTGACAGGTCCTTTTTTTATGGGGGAGCGCAATCCCTTTGTGTTGACGATGCTTATGACAGGAACAGGTAATTTTCTTTCTTTTGCTATTTCAATGCCTTCATGTAAAATTATATCACCGACGAAATTTGTGAGGTAGCTTTCAGGTCTTCCTTTTAACATGTCAATGTCCGAATAACCTATAACCCTGTTCATTTTCGATTTTATCTTTTCCCGGTATGGCTCAATAGTCGTTTCCAGTTCCTTTGAGAAGGCTATAGTGGAATCTATTCTGATATAATGTTTGCCTGCCTTTGTGATCGGCGGGACACCTGTATTGCAGCCTGTAAGCAGCAGTGAAGTAAAAAGTAAAAAGAAGAACTTTTTAAAAAGTTGAATTTTATTCATTTGACGGATTTAACTGTTTGTGTATGGTAAATCTAAATAATTAACAGTACAAGACAAATTTGTGATATCCGTAAAAATAATACTTTTGCAGTAAAACAGATCAATATGAGCAAATTTCTTTCCCGGGTATATAAACCTGTTCATTCTTCTTGGAATGCCTTTTTGACGGATAGAATGATAAATGAATTAAACGTGATAGAAGAAAAGATATTTCAATCACCTAATGATCATACTCCTGAAGATCCACGTGTCTTTCATTTCATGACCAATGACCTTAAGAGTGCTAAAGTGGTAATAATCGGTCAGGACCCGTATCCGCAAAAAGGTGTAGCAACCGGACGTGCATTTGAGGTTGCTACGTTAAAGGATTGGAACGAAACTTTCCGAAATGTTTCCCTGAAGAATATTTTAAGAGCTGTTTACAACGCTTATACCGGAGAGTTTCTGACTTACAATGAGATTAAAAGAAAAATAAACGGAGATCTGTTCAGTGCGGGATTTTCTGTTTTGCCGCCTGACAAGCTGTTCAAAAGCTGGGAGCAGCAAGGTGTTTTACTTTTGAACACATCATTTACATGTGAAGTGGGAAAGCCCGGAAGTCATTCTAAACTGTGGAATGGTTTTACAAAAGAATTGTTGCATTACATTAATGAAAGCAACCCTGATTTGATATGGTTTTTGTGGGGCAATCATGCAAAAGGGATTACCTCGTATTTGAAATTGAAAAATGTCTTTACCTCAAATCATCCCATGATATGCAAGCAAAGCGATGATGATTTCCTGTTTGGTAAGATCAACATGTTTGCAGAAACTAAAGATATGATCAACTGGAGAGGAACTAATGATGTATGATGTGTTTGGGATAATCGGTTTAACTTCCTCTGTCTTCACATCTCCTATTGGTATTCTCTTGTAAAAACCAACTCTTTATCCGATGAAAGGTTACTGTTAAAGTAATATCCATCTTCATTGAACCCGAGTAATTCTTCAGGATCTGTGATCTTATTCTGCAGTATGTAACGTGTCATCAGTCCGCGGGCTTTTTTAGCATAAATGCTGATGACTTTGTATTCGCCGTTCTTTGAGTTTTTGAAAACGGGGGTGATGATCTGTGCATTAAGCATTGACGTGTTGATGCTTTTGAAATATTCGTTCGAGGCAAGATTGATCAAAATGTCTGAACCGCTTGCTTTCATATCGTCAATCAATTGTTTTGTGATCTTGTCTCCCCAGAATTTGTACAATGTTTCACCCCGGGGATTTTTGAGTTTTGTTCCCATCTCAAGGCGGTAGGGCAGGATGAGGTCCATCGGGCGCAACAGCCCGTAAAGCCCGGAAAGGATGGAAAGGTACTTTTGGGCAAATTCCAACACTTCGTCTGACAGGTTGTATGCATCAAGCCCGGTATATACATCACCTTTAAAAGCAAAAATTGCCTGCCGTCCTTCTTCCGGTGAAAAGGGATAATGCCAGTTGCGGTATCTGTCATAGTTTAGTTTTGCCAGAGATTCGCTAATGTTCATTAGTTTTTTCAATTCTTCCCTTGATTTGCCTTTCAGAATGTTAGCCAATTCAATGCTTTCGTTTATGAAACGAATATCTGAAAATTTACCTGTCGGGACCTTTGTTTTCAGGTCTATCGTTTTTGCCGGTGAAATAATGATATGCATATCGTGTGTTTTTATCATTAACAAAAGTAAGTTTTAATGGTTTAAATATTTTCTTAACAATATACATTAATTCATTGCATTAAAATTGACTTTAATTTAGGATGATGTTTTTGGATTATAACCTTTTTGTTGATGTTTCGTATAAAATTCTGACACATTCGTGTGAGATAAATGTAAGTTAATAAAATAAATGATCAGCCACTTATGAAAACTATATTCATAGCATTATTCATCATTGTTGCGGGGAATATGTTTGCCCAGAGCAATGAGGATTCTGTGTTAAAAAAATTACCTGATCGATCGGCAAAAAAGATTGCCAAAGCAGAAAAACTGTTGGCTAAAGGAAACAGTATTTTAAAGGATGCTAAGAAGTATGATGAAGAGATAGATGCGAATAAAGCAAAATACTCAAAAAGGAAGATCAAAAAACTAACCGGTAAATCGATTAAGATCAAATTGAAGGCAGCACCATATTTCGAAGACGGATATGTTAAAAAATCAAAGAGCTTATTGAAGGTAATGAAAGACTTGAGAAAGGTAAATCCTCAGCTGTCATCAAGGTTGAAAGAGATAGAGGTTAATGCGAATAAAAAAATTAAAGAGGCAAAGAAACTGTATCGTAAAGCTGATGATGTATCTTCTAAAACCGGTTCCGTTGAATATTATGACTCAGGAAATGAAGACCTTGTAGAAGCCATAAATATTATGATGGAAGGTTTACAATTAGTGTACAATATTGACGGGAATGAGAATGTAGAAGTTATTGAAGCTGTAGGAGACAGTGTTGTTGCTAAAGATGAAGCCGTGGAAACAAAGATGACACAGGAGAAAGAAGTTACAGTAAAACCTCAAACAGTTGCAGTACCCGAAGATCAGAATGTTGCACCGGCAGCAGTTGCAGCAGGTACAGGAATTGTTGCGGTTGCGGCAGTTTCAAATAATAATGATAAAAAAGCTATTGAGGAGCAGCAAGAACCTGTTTCTTCAGAAAATACAAAAGTAACTGAGGAAGAACAACTGAACAAGTCAGAGGCTGTTGCGAACAGTGGAGAATCTGCGAATGATAACATATCGGCTGTGCAGGCTGAGGAGAATAAGGCTGTGGGTGATGTGTTCTTTACTATCCAGTTCATTGCCGACAAGAAACCGGTTTCAGAAGATGTATTGAGATCGAAGTATTCGGGACAACAGGAAATAGTGAAGATGGAATCTGACGGGTGGTACAGATATTCTGCAGGCAGGTTCACTGATCTGCAAAAAGCAAAAGAGGTTATGAAGAGTGAGAATATAAAAGGATTCATCGTTGCCTATAAGAACGGGGAACGTATAACTATAAGTGAAGCAATTGGATTATTAAAATAAATAAAAAGATGAACAGGATAACATTAATATTGGTTTTAGTTTTGTCGTTTGGCAGTGTTAAAACATTTGCACAGGAAGAGATAATCGATTTTCTTAATGCAGGCATTGAAGATGCAAATGCATTAGGACAGGAATACCTGAGACCTTATGGTGAGATGCTTGGCGTAAGCCTTAACGGTGCATGGTACAATACGGCAAAAGTGCATAAAGTTCTGGGATTTGATGTTATGTTCTCGGGAAGCTATGTAACCGTGCCCACATCGGGAAAATATTTTGACACGAATGGCATCACCCTGAACAATGTAGCTCCTTCCGAAGGGACTGTGACTCCGACAATGGCTGCCGATAATTCTGTTTCACAGTCATTCTATTTCAAAGATGATCCGACCCAAACCGATATTCTGACAATAAACGGTAGTGATCTGAATTATTTTGTAAGTCCTATGCTTCAGGCTTCAGTGGGCCTTCCATTTCACACTGAAGTCATGGGAAGATTTATGCCTAAAGTAAATATTTTCGATTACGGTAAGGTGTCAATGTGGGGATTAGGTTTTAAGCATTCTGTAAGGGATTATATTCCGTTCATTAAAAGGCTCTCTTTTTTGCAACTGTCTGTTTTAGGCGGATACACAAATTTCAGTTCTAACCTTGGTGTTGAATACAAAGGTTCAGGAGGTAAGCTTGATATGAATGCCAATGCATATACTGCACGTGTTCTTGTGGGTGTGAATATTCCGGTTTTGAGTGTCTATACAGGAATAGGGTATGGTCATACTTCAAGTAACTTCGATGTTAAGGGTACATTTAACGGCATCCCGTTGGAAACTGGCCCGGTAGAGGATCCGATCTCATTGGCATACACTACCAACGGGTTTGACTTTAATATAGGTCTGAGATTAAGACTGGCTATTTTTGCGATATATGCAGATTATACTGTTGGCGATTATTCTGTGATTACTGCCGGAGTAGGATTTAATTTCAGGTAATATTTATTTGATTAACAAAAATAAAGAATGAAGGGTTTGAAAATTAAGTTTTCAATTGTGGGATTGTTATTGACTGTATTTATGGTAATGTCAATTGATATCTCGGGCCAGGTGCAGAATGATCTGAAGAACATTCTTACGAATAAGCAATGGCAAAGATATCAAAAGGGTGAAATGCTGATAGAAAAAGGGAGATCATTGATAGCTGAGGCAGATTCGGATAATATTGACAGGAGTGATACAAAGCAGTTCAGGCGGGAAAAAGATATGAAAAAGCAACAGGCTAATGTGTTGATCAAAGATGGTTATAACATAAAGATGAAGACACTTGAAGATCATATTAAAGAGGCAGGAGTTGAAAAGAAACAAAATAAAAAGGTAATTGCCAGGCTTGAAGAGTTAAAGTCAGTGTTGGAATCGGGAATGAAAAAGTCGAAAAAGATATACGGAAGATCGGATAAAACGCCGGATCTGTCTAAATCGGTGAAATACCAGGATGATGCTTTAAAAGAGAAAGAGGTTACTGTTGCAGCCATAGAGAAAGGGTTGCTGGAAATTAATGAAATGCCGGATGAGACATTGACCGAAAAGGTTGCTGAAAATGAGGAAAGTCCCGTTGTTGAAAAAAAGGTATTAACAGAACCAGAACCTGAAACTGTGATCGCAGAGGAGGTTGTCAAAGCTCAGGCACCTGTTGTTGAGGTAGTAGCGGTTGAAGAGACAATTAAACAATCTGTTGTTGAAGCGAAGGAGCCTGAACCGGTAGTGGAACAGGCAAATACTCATGACGTGTATTTTACAATACAGATAATGGCCGATAAGGTAAAAGTATCACAATCACGTTTAGACAGGGTTTACAGCGGCTCCAGAAAAATTCTGGAGAATGCGGCCGATGGTTGGTACAGATATTCGGTAGGTAAATTCGGCTCTTATTCCGAAGCGGCATCTGCAATGAAAAAAGAAGAAATAAAAGGATATGTAGTTGCCTATAAGGGGTCAACGCGAATCTCGGTGAGTGAAGCAAAAAGATTATTGGGAGGAGTTTAGTAATGGAGATTATGACAAAATATATTTCAACAATATTGTTCTTATTGTATTTCGGTAATGTGTTTGCACAGAAGGATGTTACAGGTTTTCTGAACTATGGACTTTCCAATACAAAGGTTTTGTCTGAGAAATACCTGATGCCTCAAAGCAAGATGATGAGCAGTGTCCTTATCGCTGATTTTCAGTCTACAGCCAGGGTCAAACATCTCGGGGGCGTAGATTTTAAGATCGGGGTAAACTATGCATTTGTACCAACGGCTGATTATCTTTTTAATGTGGAAGATATGATATCCGGTGGCCTGCTAACGGGCATTACTCTTGCCGACGGGTCTGTTGTGAAAGCACCCACGGTAGCTAAAAGGTTTCTGCAGGGGCAAAGCAGGCCTCAGTTGAATTATAACGGTGAAGTAACAGAAATGCCTAACGGTTCCGATTAC
>Ga0256913_10001744_pt1 | contig 11116 bp, 6 predicted proteins | sample Axial_MatmetaG_FD_185970 | JGI IMG/M metagenome (GOLD analysis project Ga0256913, IMG submission 185970) | Deep-sea worm associated microbial mat communities from Axial Seamount, Juan de Fuca Ridge, Pacific Ocean - Axial_Mat | ecosystem: Environmental > Aquatic > Marine > Oceanic > Microbial...
ATTAATGCTTTGAAGAAAGCGCACCCTTATGAAGAAGTGGCATACGATATATTCAAATTGGAAAATGAAAGCTCAGAATTAGGTGCTGGGATAATTGGTGATTTGGAAGTGACTGAAAATGAAATGGATTTTCTTAAAAACCTTAAAGAAATAACTAAGGCAGAAGGAATTCGATATACCAAACTACGCGATAGAAATATCAAGAAAGTAGCCCTTTGTGGAGGCAGTGGTGCGTTTTTAATTCATAAGGCAAAAGCTGCCCGCGCCGATGTATATATTACTGGCGATGTGAAGTATCATGAATTTTTTGATGCCGATGGTCAAATCGTTATTGCCGACATCGGACATTATGAAAGCGAGCAATTCACAAAAGAATTATTAATCAGCTACATTAAGGAAAAATTTCCTACATTTGCAGTCCAAATTTCGGATACGAACACCAATCCGATAAACTATTTATAGTCAATAACTTAAACAATATAGGCAAATGAGTAAAACGAAAGCTGGAACTGACAAAGAAGTAAATTTAGCTGAAGTATCCACTGAAGAGCGCTTGATTGCACTTGCACGCTTGCAAGTAATCGATTCAAAAATTGATGAAATACGTAACGTTCGTGGAGAATTGCCATTGGAAGTACAAGATTTAGAAGATGAAATCACAGGACTTCAAACACGCATCGATAATTTGTTAACTGAGGTTGATGATATCAATGCGCGTATTCAAGAGCGAAAAATTGCTATTGAGGATGGAAATGCTCTTATCAAAAAATATGAAGATCAACGCATGAATGTTCGTAACAATCGTGAGTATGATTCTTTAACAAAAGAGATTGAGTATCAAGGATTAGAAATTCAATTAGCTGAGAAGCGTATTAAGGAAGATCAGTATGCCTTGGAGGTTAAACAAGAAGCAATTAAGCAGGCTCAAGAGAATTTCGAGGAGCGTAAGATTGATCTTGAAAATAAGAAGAAAGAACTTACGGAGATTGTTTCTGAAACTGAGCGTGAAGAAAAAGAACTTTTGGATAAGTCGGAAAAGAACGAAGAGTTTATCGAAGATCGTTTATTGACTGCTTATAAAAGAATTCGTTCAAATGCTCGTAACGGTTTAGCTGTTGTGGCTGTTGAGCGTGATGCTTGTGGCGGTTGTTTTAATAAAATTCCACCTCAGCGTCAGTTAGATATTCGTATGCATAAGAAAATTATTGTATGTGAGTATTGCGGTCGTATTTTAATTGATGAAACTATTCTTGAAGAAGCGTCTAAATAGACCTATTCAAAAAATAATATTACAAAAGCGTTTCGGTTTCGGAACGCTTTTTTTTATTTAAAAACACTAGACAGCCTGAATAAAATTATATAGACTATCATCTATATCTAGATTAAGTTTTTTACGGAGTCGATAGCGAGCGCTTTTTACACTATTGGGAGCAACATTGAGCACTGATGCACTTTCTTTAATATTCATATTAAGTTTTATTAATGCACCTAACCTTAAGTCATTAATACTTAGCTCTGGATTAATTGCTTTCATCTTTTCAAAGAAATTATCATTAACTTTCTCAAAATAGAGTTTAAACAAATCCCAATCTTTATCAGATCTTAGAAAGCGATTGATTTCTCTTTTTACTTTTCTAAGCTCATTTTTTTGTTCATCACTAGCCGTTTTTCTAAAAGCATCTATTCGTTGTGTTAATTCTTGTAGAAGTTTATTCTTTTGCATCATATTTAATGCGTGCGTAGTCAACTCTTTGTTTTTAAATTCTAGTTGCAATTTAAGCTCTTGATTCAATATTTCGGCTTTTTCTTTTTCGGCTTTGGCTAAGAGTCGTTCGCTCTCATGTTTTTTATCCTTTTCTTTAGCAAGAAGCTTATCCTTTTTACGTTTTAAGAGTAAACTGATTAGAATAATAATTGCAATCACTATAATGCTTATTACTGTATAAACAAGTATAATAAAGTGTAAATCCTTGACTTTTCCATCTAACTCAAGTTTTTCTATTTTGTGTTTATTGAGTTCATAATCATATTGGGCTTGAAGTTCAGCAAGTTTTGTTCTTGTCTCAGCTTGGTTTAACGAATCAATTAGAATTGAGCGTTTTACCATGCTTTCGTATGCTTTTTTGTAATTATTTTGGTCTTCATATACAAGAGATAGACCATTATAACAGGCTATTTGATTTTTCTTTAATCCAATATTGAGAGCAATATCTAATGATTTTAAAAGGTATAACTGCGTCATTTCAGGATCCCCTTTCTGTCTATAATAGTATGCATAGCCATAGTATAAATCGGACAATATTGATTGCATATTATTCTCTTCAAGTATAACCCTAGCTTGGTCTTTATAAAATAAAACAGAATCATCATAGCCCAATTTTTGATAGTCATCACCTATACTCGTATAAGTAATCGCTAGCGTGGAAATAGCATTTTGACTTTTATCAATATGTTCGAGCGAGGTTTTTATAGATTTCTTATGATAATACACTGCTGAATCTAATTGATTTAGAATCCTATAGCTGTTTCCAATATTGTTATATGCTCCCGAAATTTCGTGATAATTCTTTAGCTTTTTATATATTTCAAGTGCTTTTTTTTGATACTCTAAACTAATCTCATATTGACCAGACTGATTTTCGTAGATAAAACCAATTTCTGCCAATGAATAAGCGATTCGAATACTATCTTTTATGGTCTCGGCAAGTCTCAACGACTTAAATATATAATCAAGTGCTTGTGAATAATCACCCATCATTTCATAGCACAAACCCCTTCCATGCAATACGTAACAAATCTTCATTGAATCTTGTTGTACAATGGGGATTTTCTCATAATAGTCAAGATAATCCATTGCTTTTTTAGGATATATAAAAATAATACTATTGATATTTGATGACAAATAATTAATCTTTTCTTTATCAGTCATTCCATTTAATTTTTCAATTACCGTATCTTGTTTTATATCTTGACCGTAAGAGGCGATTCCAATAGTCGTAAGTAGAAAGGCGAGAATGAGTTTCATAGAAGTAGTTTTTTTATTGGTGATATGTTGAACAAATATAGCCATTAATCTCCTTTTATTAATATCTACCTAGGAGCTTTAGAATTGCATTTGTAATGCTGTTTTGTAATAGCGTGTAAATCAAGTATATAAAAATGTAAATAGGCTAATTGCATACCAAATGTATACCTAAATTGAAGATGATGCATACCTGATGTAGCCCTAAAAAATTAGGTATGTCTTTAATGTGAATATATTTTTGCCCCATGATTAGTAAAGTAGAAAAAAAATCTGGGTTGTTTTTGATTAATGTTGTGGATGGACGAGTAGTAATTCATTCTAAAGAAATCGAAAGCAAAATCATTGTAAATTTATTTTCATACGAAAAAATGGATTTTGTTGTGCATGGTTATATTATCATGAACTCCAATTATACAATGATTGAAAAGAAGTTAGCGAAAGGTAAGTACCGAGTGACTTTAGAAACGCTAAAAGAAAAAAAAGAAAAAGTAGTAACTGTTTAAAATTTTATGATGATGAAAAAAGTATTTTTATTTTTGATGATGATGCCGCTATTCGCAACTGCACAAATAAACACATTCCCATGGCATGAGGATTTTTCAACTCACAATAGTGGTGCAGGAACTGTAACAAATGGCTGGTCGTGTAATTCGAGTCAAGCAAATGTTTATTCATGGCGTGTATGGAGCACAGGAGTAGGCACCTCTTCAAATACTGGCCCAGCAGATGACCAAGGTGGCGATCATAAGTATATATACACCGAAGCTACAGGATACAATACTGGTGATATTGCATATATTACAAGCCCTGTTTTTGATGTTACTATCCTTAATAATCCAGAGCTTACATTCTACTATCATATGTATGGCACCAATATGGGGAATTTAGATGTGCAGATAATTCAAGGAGGAGTTACCGTTACTGTTGCTACTATAAACGGTCAACAGCAAGCAAGTGAAAATGATCCCTGGTTAAAGTTGATTGTGGATTTATCGGCATATACTGGAAACATACAAGTCAGATTTAAAGGAACACGAGGAAATGGTTACAGAAGTGATATTTCCATTGATGACGTTGATATTCATGAGCAGGTTTTATGCCCTGGCACTACTGCCGAAACAACTTCCGATATATTAGATATTAGCGCAAAATGCAATTGGACAGAGCTTGGAACAGCTGCCTCTTGGGAAATTGAGTATGGACCTAGTGGCTTTGCTCTAAATTCAGGAACCACTATTAGCAATATTCTTGTAGAGCATCATACAATTAATGGACTATCTCCATCAACTGATTATGATTGGTATGTACGTTCTGATTGTGGTGCGAATGGAAATAGTATTTGGGCTGGACCCTTTAGTTTTACTACTTCTGCTTCTCTTCCTTGGTTCGAAGATTTTGAGTCTTTAGTAGCTACAGGTTATCATATTTTGCCTGCAGGAATGGATGCAACTGGAGATATTACGTCATGGCATTCATTTCCTAGTGAACCAGCTTCATCTGGAGATATTTATATTATAGCAAGTGGCTCAGGAACAAGTTATCTATATTCCCCTTTAATGAATATCATTGCAGGGCATTCGTATGATATTTCATTTAATTATTCCGTTAGTGGTTCAAATGCCGCTTCCACTTGGGATATTGAAGTTATTAAAGGAAATAATAAAACAGGTGCTTCAATGGCTACTGTTGGAAATGTGGCGAATGGTCAAAACAATCATTCCTATTTGCATTTTAAGACTAGTTTTATTGCAGGAAGTTCTGCAGGAACCTACTTTGGAATAAAGATGTATTCTAGCTCATATGCCTCTTTGTATATTGATGATTTCAGAATAGAAGAAACACCAACTTGCCCACAGCCTGCAATTCTATTGAGCAGCAATTTGAAAATGAACTCTGCTGATTTATCATGGACAGAAACAGGAGGAGCTACAAATTGGGTAACAGAATGGAAGCAAGGAAGTGATTTTATTCCTGGTACTGGAACAAATACTGGAGGATTTGGAACTAGTCCAAATCCAACGGGCACTGCGTCCAATCTTAATCCTAGTACTAAATACTATTATTATGTAAAAGCAAGTTGCGGTGGTGGTGATTTTAGTAATTGGACAGGACCTCAAACATTTACTACTTTAGAGGGAAAAGCTGAAAACCCTATTCCTGCTGACAGTGCTGTCCCCGTGGCTATTAATGCTACAACTTTAAACTGGGATGATGTGCCAGGAGCTGATTCTTATATTATTACAGTGGGAACCACTGTTGGTGGAAATGATATTGCAAATGCTGTTGCATGCGCCAATAGTCAGTTTGTAAATGCAGGGAATTGGAATTATGCTACACGCTATTATTGGACCGTAACCTCTGTTTATAATGGCGGGGCAACAGTGGTTAGTGATGAGTGGAATTTTTATACGGAGTGTGATATTCAAAGTGTTTTTCCTTTTATAGAGCCATTTGAAAATGGCGTACCTGCTGATTGCTGGTTTGAGGTTGATGTAAATGGAACAGCAGGCGATTGGAGTAGTGTTCATACAAGTCCATACTTAACAGGTACTAATGAGGTTACTCCTCATTCGGGAAATAGTATGGGTCGTTTCAATTCATATATTACTCCATCAGGGAGTAAAACTCGTTTAGAATCTCCTTCCTTTGATTTTACCGGAATAGCTCACCCAGAATTTAGTTTCTGGATGTTTCATGATAATACTTTTGTAAATGATATTGATTGGATACAAATTCAGGTTTATACAGGTGGAGCATGGGTTAATATTGGTAATGCTATTATCCGAAAAGCTAGTTATGGTTCATATTATTATAAATCATGGGGTAAGCACACTATTGATTTAACAGCTTATTCAGGGTCTATCGTAAAAATTGGGATTCTTGGTGTAAGTGATAGTGGAATGGATATGTTTATTGATGATGTTTTGGTTGAAGAAGCGCCAATTTGTGCTACTCCACTTACTCAGAATGTATCTAATATTTATTTGACTTCTGCGAAACTCTCATGGATGGCTGCTGCAAATACAAATCAATGGGATATTGAGTATGGACCACAGGGTTTTGTACAAGGCACAGGCACAATGATTTCAGCGACAAATACTAACCCATACCAACTGAACAATTTATTGGGAGCAACGACCTATGATTGGTATATACGTACCGATTGTGGAGGTGGTAGTTATAGTGATTGGATTGGTCCTCACTCTTTTACTACTTCAAAATATCAATCATCACAGATAAATGGAGTATTAACCAAATGCGCTCCAATTTATAACAGATTAGATAAGGATGGTACATTTGGCCCTCTTGGTGAATACTTCTATGACCAGTTCAGCTTCACAGTTCCTGTGAATGGTTTTTATGATATTACTGCAGTATATTATGGATATACTGGTTATTTACATCTTTATACTACAAGTTTTGACCCAGATAATCCTGAAACAAATTGGATAGGAGGTGATGACGAGGGCTATAATCATGACTCGAAAATTGAAGATATTCTCCTTTCGGTAGGCACAACCTATATTGTTGTAGGCACAACTGAGGACCCTAATGTTTCAAATACTTTTGGAACTTGCCAATACCGTGTGCGTGGAGCATCAATTGCTAATGTACCTGGCTCAACAAGTATTAATGGGGTTGCCATAGGAGCATCAAATAATGTGTCTTCAACTGATGGGGTAATTAGAACCGCAAATTACGAATGTGAGGATATTGATAATTGGACGCATTATTACGATGATAATGGTACTGCTACAGATTATTCTGATGATAATATATTGCTATCGGTTAAGAAAAATGGAAATAATATTGGAATTATAAATGATGGAACAATGTCTGTAACGTTATCGGGAGCAGCTGGTGTTTCACTTATTCAAGGACCACAAGCGCCATATGTTCAAGACCCTGGAGGTTGGTATGTGTATAATCGTTTTTGGAATTTAAGCCCAACGAATCAACCAAACTCGGCAGTAAATGTTAGATATTATTATACCGATGCAGATTTTTCTGCTTTACAAAATGCTATTAATAATGATGGAGGTTCTGTCCCACAGACTCATCAAAGTACAGCATATTTTAAGATTAATACTATTACAGGCAATTATGATCCAAATCCAATAAATGGACACATAGGAGTTCCTTTGGCAAATACGTATAATGCAGATGGTTGTTGGATATACGAAAATGGAAATACGGCTTCTACTACAGATTGGGAATATGGTACATTCAAAGGTGCACATTTTTCAGAACTTCAAATAGGTCATTTCAGTGGCGGCGGCGGTGGTGCTTCATTAGTTAATGATGCTGGAGGTAGCCCATTGCCTATCTCATTAGTACTTTTTGATGCATATGAAAGTGGTGACGCAAATACAATTGTATGGACAACATATTCAGAAAGTAACACCAATGAGTTTATTATTGAGAGAGCAACGGATGAAAATGCAGAATTTACACCTATTGTTTCGCTTGCGGCAGCTAATAATAGTAATACTCCGATAGATTATTCGGTGGAAGATAACAATCCTGAAACAGTTTCTTATTATCGTATTCGTACTGTTGATTTAGATGGCAGTGAATACTTTTCAAAGGTTATTAGTCTTAACAGAAATAATATGGAAGCTAAAATGTCGTTTATGAGTATTTTTCCTAATCCAACAAATTCAAAAAGTGCCATTGTTTATTTCTCTTCGTATCCTGTAGAAACGGAAATAACGGTTACTAATATGATGGGTGAAACGATATACCTAAAAAGTGTTGTAGCAAACGAAGGCCCAAATAGATTTGATCTAGACTTGAATAGATTTCAGAGTGGCGTTTACTCAATCACCATAAGAAACAGGTATTCAATTATTACAACCAAAATTATTAAGAAATAATATACCACACTAATTATAAGGTAGGCTCCCCGCTTATAAGCTCTTCATTAATTTGAAGAGCTTTTTTTATGCTTTTAATTTCAAAATACTATAATGGTTAATAATTGCATTATGAAAACGATATATTTGCAACTTAAATATAATTATATATGCGCAGTTTTTTCATAATTTTATTCTTGTTTACTTCTAGTCTTGCTTTTTCTGCAAATTTCAATTTCAATCAAAACTGCAAAAGAGCGTATGAGAAAATGATGATTTTTGATTTTGAAAGTGCAAATAAAATACTTGTCAATGAGAAAGCCCTTCATCCTAACAATTTGATTCCTGATTATATTAGCACTTACATCCTTTTTTGGAAGGCCGCTTTGAATGAAGAGGAAGATGATATGGATATTTATGAGGAGAAGGTGGATGAACTTATTGATGAAATAGAAGATGCTTCAGATAAATCAGCATATAAAAACTTTTTATTAAGTGATATTTATCTTCGGGGAGCTTATATTAAGGGTATGCAAACTTCATACATGTCAGCGGCTTATAAATTTAATAGAGCCTATAATTTAGTGCAAGAGAATAAGAAAGAGTATCCTAATTTTATTCCAAATAAAAAGCTGATAGGTTTGATGAATGTGGGCATTGGAACGGTTCCTAAAAAGTATAATTGGGTACTTAAACTATTCAATTTTGAAGGAAATGTAAAAGAGGGACTTAAGCAGTTGGAAGATTTGTTACGAATCTCGGCAAATAGTACCGATTATCATTTTTTGATGAGTGAGAGTTTGCTCCTTTACTCGTTTACCATGGAAACCTTTGAAGTAAGTAAATCAAGTGAGCAAAAGCTCCTGAGTATATATGAATGGGAATCGATAAAGAAGGAATTACCACAAAATCAGTTTATGATTTTTTCCAAGGCCTCTTTTCTTAAACATATCAAGAAGACTGATGAAGCAATTGCATGCATTCAAGGTATGCAAACGGTTGAAGGTTCGATGCATTTTTACTACCTCGATTTTTTGATGGGTGAATGTTTACTTAATAAACTTGATTATTCAGCGGCAAATTACTTTGCAAGATATGCAAAAGAATATCATGGAAATAGTTATCGTAGAGCGGCTTATAGAAAGTGGGCTTGGACTTATCTATTGCAGGGGAATGGAAAGGCGTACGAGCAAAAAATGGCAGCTAGCCTTGAAATAGGAAATGATAATCGCAATGCAGACCAGCAGGCGACTAAGGAGGCTGAGAATAAAACGATTCCAAATGTTGATTTATTAAAAGCGCGTCTTTTGTTTGATGGTGGATATTATGAGGTGGCACTTCAAATGTTGAACAACAGTAATAAGAGTTCTTTTAGCAAGCGGCAAAGTATTGAGTTTGTTTATCGCAAAGCGAGAATATATGATGATTGGAATAAGACAGGCAAGGCAATAACATATTATAAAAAAACAATAGAATTAGGTCGCGACGAAACCTATTATTTCGCTGCTAATGCGGCCTTGCATTTGGGTTATATTTACGAAAAGCAAGGTCGAAAGTCAGAAGCAAAAATAATGTATAAAGATTGCTTAGATATGGATTTTGATGAATATCAGGAAGGGATAAATCAAAAAGCAAAAGCAGCATTAGAAAGACTAGAGGATTAATCGCGAGCTCGGTTTTTAAGCATGGGGACAAATGCAAAATCTCCATGAGTTTGTTGCTCAAAACTTTTTTCGCTCACTCTTGTAATACTATACATTACTTGTCCTTCGTCGCCACCAATAGGAATTACCAATACGCCACCAATTTTAAGCTGTTTTAGTAGTTCTTTGGGAATTTCAGGAGCACCAGCGGTCACAATTATTTTATCGAATGGGGCATAAGATGGCAGTCCTTTATATCCATCACCATAAAATAGTTTGGCATTATAACCCAACTTATGCATCAGTTTACGTGTACGATCATACAGCTTTCTTTGGCGCTCAATACTATACACCTTTGCCCCCAATTCCATAAGTACAATTGCTTGATATCCAGAGCCAGTTCCCACTTCCAATATCTTATCACCCTTTTTGATATTGAGTAATTGAGATTGAAAACCTACAGTATAAGGCTGTGAAATAGTTTGTCCAGATCCAATGGGAAAGGGAACATCTTGATAAGCAAAATTTTCGAATGACGAATCCATAAAAACATGACGTGGTATTTTACCAATGGCAGCTAAAACATTAGTGTCGGTTATACCTTTTGCTTTAACCTCCTCAACCAAACGCTTTCGCATACCTTTATGTTTATAATTATCAATCATTTATATATTTTGTTTATTAACATTCTATTTTTAATTAACTGCAAATTTACTATAATAATCCATGTGTTTATTGACGTATTTTTGATAAAACAAAAGGAGTAAGATAAATGCAAAGAGTAAGTATAATAGGCGCTGGTGAAACTGGAGAATTACATATCCAAAGTATTCAAAAGAGCCCTAACTTCAAGCTTATTGGTTTGTTTGATTTTGATCAAGCTGAAAGTTTACGCTTGCAAAAAAAGTATGATATTCCTGTTTTCCAGTCTATTAAAGAAACTATTGAGCAATCAGAGGTGGTGGATATTGCTAGTGAAGCAAATTCGCATTTTGATATTGCAGCGCAAGCACTTCGCAAATCATGCCATGTGTTTATTGACCGTCCGTTAAGCAGTAGTTTGCCAGAAGCTAAAAAACTTGTTGAACTGGCTTTTGAAGCAAATGTTAAAGTCCAGATAGGACATATGGAGCGTTTTAATCCCAGTTTTATTCTTGCTTCGGAGTATATCAATCAGCCTAATTATATTGAGATTCGTCGCATGCAAACGGTTGAGAATAATAGTCAACATGTGGTTTTAGATATGATGATTCAAGATATTGATATTATTCTAAGCATTGCAAATTCGGATATAAAAAAGATTCAAGCTAGGGGACATAGTCTTAATTCTGATAATCTTGTTATGGTAAATGCAAATATTGTTTTCGATAATGGCTGTGTAGCTAATTTGACGAGCAGCAAAATTGCTCATGAGAAAAGCAGTAGCATGCATATTTTTCAAGAGGAGAATAGTTTGTTTATTGATTTGACGAATAATACAGTACAACAAACAAGCTATGATGCTAAGCTTGGAGCAAAACGTACGCATCTACTTCAAAATAAAAAGCCATATAATGCTCTTGATAAGGAGTTTGAAAGCTTTTATAAATCGA
>Ga0256913_10001745_pt1 | contig 11115 bp, 13 predicted proteins | sample Axial_MatmetaG_FD_185970 | JGI IMG/M metagenome (GOLD analysis project Ga0256913, IMG submission 185970) | Deep-sea worm associated microbial mat communities from Axial Seamount, Juan de Fuca Ridge, Pacific Ocean - Axial_Mat | ecosystem: Environmental > Aquatic > Marine > Oceanic > Microbial...
CGGTTTTCGTTTTAGAACACCGAATCAATAAAAGGGAACTATTACTAAGTATTAAACAAGGAAAACCAAATCCTTGGGATTTATTAACACAGCTTTATGCAGTAGGCGATAATGTTACAGGTAAAATTACAGGTTTAATAGAAAACGGAATTTTTGTAGAAGTTGTAGAAGGTGTAGAGGGATTAGTCAGAATAAACGATATATCTTGGACTGAAAAGATTTCCAATATTAAGAAAAAATACAAAAGGGGACAGGAGATAGAAGTAAAAATACTTTCCATTGATAAAGAAAACGGAAAATTGGCACTTGGAATTAAACAACTTTCAGATGATCCTGTTAAAACCTATATTTCTCAACATAAAGTTGGAGAAATACTTGAAGGAACAATTACTAGAGTTACTGAATTCGGTATCTTTATTGAACTTGAAAAAGGTGTAGAAGCTCTTCTAAGAAAAATGGAAGCTGATCTTGAAAAAGGCGAGGAACTTAAAAATCATTTTAATGAAGGGGACAAAATTACATCAATTATTATTGCAATGAATGAAAATGAAAGAAAAATTGCATTAAGTATTAAAAGATTAAGAAAACAGGAAGAGGCAAACGAATTTCAGGAATTTTCAAAAGATTCAAATGAAAAAATGACTCTCGGTGATGTTATAAAGAAATCTCTTGTTACAGATGATGAAGAAGGAGAATAATAAAACGGGTAATAAATGTTAATTTGGTTAGTTTTTTTTTTAAGTGCAACAATAATTGTTTATACAGGATATAAATTAACTAAATTTACAGATGAATTAGCTGAAATATCAAATATTTCAAGAGGCTGGTTAGGTTTTATTCTTCTAGCCTCTGTTACTTCTCTTCCTGAATTAATTACTACAATAACTTCAGCCATATTAAATGTTAGGGAACAAGCTATTGGAAACATCTTTGGCAGTAATAATTTTAACATTTTAATAGTCGGTATTTTGGCACTATTTTTTGTTTCTTCAAAATTAAAATCAGATGATAGTGAAAGAACAAATATATTAACCGGCACCCTCTATATATCATTTACTCTATTCTTTATATTATGGTTATGGATTGAAAGTAAATTTAAGTTGTCATTTACTTTTATAGGAATAGACTTGTTAAGTTACTTTATAATAGTTTTTTACGGTATTTCAATTTTTCTTGTTTCTTCAGGTGTAAAAGAAAATTCTACTGATAATAAAAATATTTCACAGCCTGTACCAAAACTCATAATTGCCAAAATACTTATTCTATCAATTGTTGTTGTATTAACCGGAATATTACTTTCTTGGTCAGTGAAAAATATTGCAGTAACATATAATTTAGGATTTACCTTTGCAGGAGCAGTTTTACTGGCAGTGGTCACTTCACTACCGGAACTTGTAGTTACAATTTCATCAATACATCTTTCATCACCTGAAATGGCACACAGCAATCTATTAGGAAGCAATATTTTTAACTTAACCAATCTTGCAATTGCTGACTTTTTTTATAAAGGTTCAATATACAGTAATAGTTTAGAAAAATCCACTCCGCTAATTATTGGCAGTATTTTCTTAACAGCCCTAATGTTACTTGATATTATTAAACCACCAAAATTTTTTCTTTTTAAACGATTAAGTTTAACAAAAACATTGATAATACTATTTTACTTTGGTATTATTTACTTATCATGGATAGTAAAATGAAAAATAAAAAACATCTTATAGGCGGAATAATTCTTTTTGGAATCATCATTTTGGTTTTTCTTTTACCTTTTGCAATAAGCAAAGGTAGTGGCATTAATGTCAGTTCAACATCAGGAGAGAAAATTGCGGTAATTCCTATTAACGGTGTTATTTATGATTCCAATAAATATCTAAAACAATTAAAAAAATTCTACGAAGACGATTCTGTTAAGGCAATAATAATAAGAATTAATTCTCCGGGAGGTGCAGTAGGTGCATCTCAGGAAATTTATTCAGAAATCATGAAACTTAAAAAAAACAAACCAATTCTCGCCTCTTTTCAAGATGTAGCAGCATCAGGTGGATTCTATATTGCTTCCGCATGCTCTGAAATAATAACAAATCCCGGAACATTAACCGGTAGTATAGGAGTAATTATGCAATATATAAATTTTAAGAATCTTGTTAAATTTGCAAAAATTAAACCGGTAGTTATAAAAAGTGGAAAATTTAAAGATACAGGTTCTCCATATAGAGATCTTACTAAGGAAGAAAAAAAATATTTAACAAATGTTATTATGAATGTTTACAGACAATTTGTTAAAGATGTATATGCCAGTCGTAAGGAGAAAGGATTAAAATTGAAATTACTTAAAAAAATTGCAGACGGTAGAATTTTTACCGGAGAAGATGCAATAAAATATAATCTTGCTGACAAATTGGGAAATTTTTATGTTGCTGTTGATGAGGCTGCAAAATTAGGAAAAATCACCGGTAAACCTAAACTTGTTTATCCTAAAAACAAAAAGGATCTGTTTGGCAGAATAATTGATGAGGGGAAATCTCAACTTGGAATTTCAGGCAAATTTATTGACGGGATAAACATTCTCTACCTTTGGAGATAATATGAAAAGATTATGGGCTCCATGGAGAATGGAATATATTGATGATGTAGAAAATTCAAAAGAGTGTATATTTTGCATTAATAACAATATCAGTGACAAAGAAATGGCTAAAAGACTAATATTGGAGATTAATGAAGATTATCTTATTCTCATGAATAAATATCCTTACAATACCGGTCATCTCCTGATTGCTCCAAGAAAACATACAGGGGATTTTAACAAACTCATTCCAAATGAGCTACTCTCCCTCTCTCTTGCAACTCAAAGGGTAATTAATTCTTTACAAGAGGTAATGAGTCCACATGCTTTTAATGTTGGAATGAATTTAGGTAAGGAGGCAGGAGCCGGAATTGCCGAGCATCTCCATATCCATATAGTTCCAAGATGGACCGGAGATACTAATTTTATGCCTGTAATAGGCGAAAGTAAAGTTATGCCTCAATTAATTACTGAACTATACCCTAAAATAAAGGAATCATTAAAAAAGAGATGATATATCTCATAATAATATTTATTATTTCTTTTTTACTTATCCTGTTTCTTTACCTTTATAACATAGAAAAACAAAAAAACAAAAATATTCAGAGTAGTTACATAAAAGGAATTGACTATGTATTATCAGATGATTTTGATAAAGCTATTAGCGAAATTTTAAAAGTTGTTGAAAAATACAAAGGAGTCTCCGAACCTGTTATCAGTTTAGGTAATATTTATAGAGCAAAAGGAGACATAGAGAAAGCTATTCAACTACACAGTCAAGTCTCTAAAAAAAGCAGACTTAACGAAGAAATGAGAAAAGAGGCTTATTACTATCTGGGAATAGATTTTAAAAAAGCAGGTTTTTTTGACAGGGCATCTAAAATTTTTGATAGCTTTAGAAAAGAAAAGAATAGAATTAATGCCCTTGAACAACTTGAAGGAATTTATGTAGAACTAAATGAGTGGGACAATGCAATTGAAATAAGAAATAAACTTCTTGAAGAATATAACGGAGATAAAGAAAAATTAGATGAAAGCAGAGCAATCTTAGCCCATTTTTATACAGAAAAGGCAAATGAAGAAATTAATAAAGGAGACATTAATAACGGAAAAACATTTATAGAAAAAGCAATCTCACTAAACCCTACACTGGTTTATACTATTTTCAGTTACTCTTCAATCCTTCTTAAAGAAAATAAATTAGATGAAATAATAGAGAGATTTGAACTTCTTCTAGAAAATAAAAAAGAGTACAGCCATTTAATTTTGGATAAACTGGAAAAGGTATTTTCAATGTCAAATCAATACTTAATTTACGGTAAATTTTTAGAAAAACACCTTACTGAAGATAATAATTATTATATATTTTTATCCTATATAAAATATTTGAGAAAAACCGGAAATATTGAAGATGCAATAAAACATATATGTATATTTCTTGATAAATATCCTAACTCTCCGGAAGGACAATTTCTTAAAGCAGATCTTCTTGTAGATAATAAAAAAAATGCCGAGGCATTAACTTTATACAGAAAAGTATCAATGATTCCGTTTTTACAAATAAAACCATATCGTTGTAATAACTGTGGATACGAAATGGAGAGTATGTTATGGAGATGTCCGAGATGCGGGAAATGGGATACTGTTAATTTAAAGGAAGATTTTTTATGGATAAAAAAAAATTAATTGAAATTCTTGACAGATATAAAAACGGTGAGATAAAAAAGGAAGATATTATAGAATATTTTTCACTTTTTCCTTTTAAAGATGAAGAGTTTCTCAAAATTGACCTACAAAGAGAGTTAAGGAAAAATAGTCCTGAAATTGTTTACGGGCAAGGCAAAACGTTAAAGCAACTATTATTTATTATAGAACATTATATTAGCACTAAAAAAAAACTTCTTATTACAAAAGTTAACAGATCAATAATAGATAAAATCAAAATTGAATATCCTAAACTTTTCTATTCTGATACAACCGGAATTATCTCTTCTCCTAATCCGGACGAAATCAAACTTACAGGCAGAGGAAAAATTCTTATCGTTACAGCAGGGAGTTCCGATATTCCCATTGCTGAAGAAGCTTATATTACATCAAAAATTCTTGGCAATAAAACAGAAAAACTTTATGATGTAGGTGTAGCAGGATTAAACAGACTTCTTTTGAATTTAGATATTTTAAGAGAAGCAAATGTTATTGTTGCAATAGCAGGAATGGAAGGAGCATTACCAAGTGTAATAGGCGGTTTAGTTAACAGACCGGTTATTGCAGTACCTACCAGTATAGGATATGGGGCTAATTTTGGTGGTATTTCCGCACTTTTGTCAATGTTAAACTCCTGTTCATCTTCTGTTTCTACAGTAAACATTGATAATGGTTTTGGTGGAGCATACTTTGCAAGTCTCGTTAATCATTAATAAAACAGTTATTGGAAAAATTATATAATAAAGTAAGGAGTATTAAGATGATTTTAGGAATTGATCCTGTTGGAGGAGCCAGCGGAAATATGTTTCTTGGTGCTTTTGCTGATTTTGGCATTGATTTAGATAATATTTTAAATTTTTTATCTAAAAATTTAAATGGAGAATTACAATGGGAAATAGCAACAAAAGAAAAATTTAAACTTTTCGGCAAAAATGTTAAAATCATTGATAATGGCGAATTTGTTAAAAGAGATTGGAAAGATATCAGAATACTTATAGACTCTTTAAAAATCTCTAAAACAGCAAAAGAGACAGCAAAAGAGATTTTTTATCAAATTGCCCTTGCCGAATCTAAAATCCACAATAAACCTGTAGATATCATACATTTTCATGAAGTTGGCGGAATAGATGCGATTGCTGACATTGTTGGTTCTGTTCTTTGTTATGAAGAACTGGGATTTCCAAAGACATTTCTTTTAAGAGCTCTACCTCTTGGAAGCGGTATCGGCACTTCAATGCACGGCAAAATCCCCTACCCGGCTCCTGCAACAGCAGAAATATTAAAAGATCTACCGGTCAAATTTCTTAATATTGACAGCGAAACTGTAACACCAACCGGTGCAGCAATAATCAAAGTTATTGCAAAAGAGTATTTTCCTGAAATTAATTTCAAAATAAATAAAATTTCTTACGGAATAGGAGACAGTGACTTCCCGACACTTCCAAATATATTAAGATTGTTTTCACTGGGGAATTCCGGTCATTCTCAATATATTTATGAGATTAAAGCAAATATTGATGATATGACACCGGCAGAGATTTCTCATTTACTAAAAAATATCATGGAATTAGGAGCTTTAGATGTAATTGTTTTTCCAGGCGGCATGAAAAAAGGAAGAACAGGATTTCAAATAGAAGTACTATCAACAATAGAAAAGAAATCTCCCGTTATAAATTACCTTTTGAAAAACAGCACAACAGGTGGTGTTAGATTTAATCTAATTGAACGAAATATTTTAGACAGGAAAACTGTTAGCATTAATACAAAATTCGGTAAAGTTCGATATAAAATCTATAAATTTAAAGACAAAATGAAAGTTCAACCGGAATATGATGACATGGAGAAAATTCTTATGAATAATGATATTACATTCAAAGAATTAACAAATTTTTTAATTAATGAATATAACAAAGAAACAGACGAATAAAATAAAATTAAGAAGCAACTGGTTTCTTTCCGAATATTTTAGCAATAATAACACTAATTTCATACAATAAAATTAAAGGTACAGCCATCATCGTTTGACTAATAACGTCAGGTGGAGTCAATATTGCAGAGGTAATAAATATTACAATAATAGCATATTTTCTTGCTCTTACAAGAGTTTTTTTACCTATAAGACCAATTTTTGCAAGAAAAAATGTAATTACAGGTAATTCAAAAATTGTTCCAAATGCAAACAACATCTTCGTTGCAAAAGCAAAATACTTTTCCATTGAGAGACTGGGAACAATATTAGCTGTAGCAAAACCAATCAAAAATTTAAAAGCATAGGGAAAAACCAGAAAGTAACCAAAGCCTGCTCCCCCTACAAAAAAAAGTGTTGCAAAAAGTACAAAAGGGATAACATATTTTTTCTCCTGAGGATACAAACCCGGAGAAATAAATTTCCATATTTCATAAAAAATTATTGGAGAGGAAAGAAACAAGCCGCTTACAACGGCAACTTTTATATAGGTAATAAACGGTTCAATAAGAGTTAAAAAAACCATATTACCATTTTTAGGCGGCATAACCTTAAGAAGAGGGTCCATAATAAACCAATATATTTTTTCAGAAAAACCGTAGGAAATAAGAAAACCGATAAATACCGCAATTATTGCATGAATTAATCTTGTTCGCAGTTCCTTAAGATGTTCTACTACACTTAACTCTTCATTTTGACCTGTTTCAGGATTTTTCTCATTGGGACTCTCTGCCATTATCCTCATCACCTTTATTATCGGAATTTACAGTTTCCTTTTCATCTTTACTTTCTTCTTCATCTGTCTCTTGAGAAATTATATAATCAACCGGTTTACTAATAACTTTATTCAATTCATTTTGCACATTCTTAATATCATCAACATCTTTAAAATCTTCTTTAATATCTTTTTTTACATCTTCCATTGTTTTCCTGAGATCAAAATACGCCTTTCCAAGATCAGACGCAATTTTAGGTAATTTCTCAGGTCCAAAAACAAGAAGAGCCAAAACAAGTACCAGTAATAATTCTCCGAATCCTATTCCAAACATAATTATTAGAATATCACACTTTAACTATTTATGCAAAAATTACACAAAATTCATAAATTATGTCATTAATAAACTACTATTTTTTTTTATTTTTAAAATACTCATGCTCTTTTGTTAATTCGCCTATTAAATCTTGCAACTTCCAAGAAAGAGAATTATCTGTAGTTGTTGCAAAAATAAAATCCTTATAATTATTAAAATTTTCTTTTATTAACTTCATAAGGATATCAAGCTCTTCCTTTGTAATTCCGTGCATAATAATAACTTTTTCTTCTCTCTCTTTATTTACATCTTCAAATTTTTCAAAAGAATCATCACCCATGTTAAATATCTCCTTATTTTTTATTATTATACCTATTTGCAACCAGCTAAGCAACTGTTTGACAAAAAGCAATCTTTGTGTTAATATATTAATTAAGCGGGATAGGGCAGTATGGTAGCCCGTCGGGCTCATAACCCGGAGGTCGGAGGTTCAAATCCTCCTCCCGCTACCAATTCTTACAATAAATTCATATTAATTTAATAAATCCATTGACAAATTATCTTATATTTGATATTTTATAAGTAAACACTTACTTTGTTGTTTATTATGAAAAAGAGATTATCAAAAGACGAAAGAAGAAAAAATATTATTATAAGTGCTATTATGGTTTTTTCAAAGAAAAACTTTAATGCGGCAACTACCGCTGAAATTGCAAAAGAAGCAGGAGTTTCCGAAGCTCTAATTTATCAACATTTTAAAAGCAAAAAAGAGTTATTTCTTGAAAGTATGGATTTTACCGGAACATTTTTTGTTGAAAATTTAAAAGAGTTATTAAATCAATATACTAATGATCCTGTAGAAGGTTTTAGAGCAGTATATAAATTTTACTACAACTACCTTAAACAAAACCCGACACTTGCAAAGATGAGTCTAATGATTACCGCAGAAGCTGATGATATTGATATAAAGGAAAAATTGAAAAAATATCTTGATAAATCAGCTGAAATTCTTGAAAAATCAATAAGAAATACACAAAAAAAAGGCTTATTACTTAAAAGTGCAAACCCAAAAATACTTGCTTGGACAATAGTAGGTAATTACCAGCTTTTATCTCTTTTAAAGTTAACGGATAATCTAAATATTTTTGATGAACAATCTGTAATCTCACTAATTGAACCTTTTATACCGAAGAAAAAATAATCATCTTTTCTTTTTATATAAACCTGTTAATTTAGTTGTTGCAATAATATGTCCTTTTATCATCTTCATAATCTGTTGCTTAGTGATTTTCTTTACCGGCTTTAATTTTTTATTAACCGCATAAAGTTTAAAAAAATATCTGTGTATTCCAGTTGGCGGACACGGACCGCCGTATCCAAATTTACCCCAACTATTAATTCCTTGTAAACCACCCCACTTTAATTTCATTACACCTTTTTTCTGATTCTCTTTTATTTTAGTTATATTTATCGGTATATTATATAATATCCAATGTACCCAAATTCCCGCCGGAGCATCGGGATCATCAACTATTAAAACAAGACTCTTTGTTTGTAACGGTATATTTTTAATCAATAATTTAGGTGAAATATCTTTTCCGGTACATGTAAATTTTACCGGAATAGTTTCGTTATTATTAAAATCAGATGATATTAATTGGAAATTATTTTCTTTGGACAATAATAAAGAAGAACTGAAAACAAAATAAAAATATATATATCTCAACATTATCTTACCCTTTATTACAAATATATGACTATTTTTATAAAAAGTCAAATAATTTTCTACTTAATCAACAAAAATATATTCCTATTTCATTTTATTAAAATATAATATTATGATATACTAATACATAAGTTTAATTCATAATATTATAATTATAGGTATAAAAACTTGGAATCAATTAAAGATATTAAACAATTCGGTCGTTATCAAATATCCGGTATGGTAGGAAAAGGAGCAATGGGATATGTCTTTAAAGCTTATGACCCTAAACTTGACAGGATTGTTGCATTAAAAACCTTACAATGGGATTCAAAAGTATCAGAATTAAAAAAAGATCATTATTATAAAAGATTTATTCAAGAGGCAAAAATTACCGGTCGATTAAGACATCCCGGCATTGTTATGTTTTATGATTTTGGCGAAGAAAATAATATACCGTACATTACAATGGAATTTATTACCGGAAATGACCTTGATAAAATGATAAAGGATAAATCTCTCTCTATTGATGATATAAAAAAGATTACAACTGAAACATTAGAGGCTTTATCTTATGCTCATGCTCAAGGTATCGTTCACAGAGATTTAAAACCGGGGAACATAATGATTTCAACCAAGAACGAGGTCAAAATTGCAGATTTTGGCATTGCTCATGTTGACGACTCGGATTTAACTAAAACAGGCAGTGTAGTAGGATCTCCTAATTATATGTCACCTGAACAAGTTAAAGGGAGAAAAATAGACAATCGAAGTGACCTGTTCTCTTTTGGCATTACACTGTATTATATGTTAACAGGCAAAAAACCTTTTTCTGGCAGTAATATTTCAGAGACAATTCATAATGTTATTGAAGTTAATCCTAAACCACCTTCTATATTAAATGATAAAATTCCTGAAGGCTGGGATTATATCGTTGAAAAATTATTGGAAAAAGATCGTGAGGTAAGATATCAAAATTGTCAAGAAGTAATTAATGACATTAATAAAATGGCTGAGAATACCGATACAATTAAAAATTCTTCCTCAACAGAAAATCTTGATAACAGTTTAGATATTGATAATATATTTTCTAAAACAATAAATGAATCGTCAGAAAGTAATGAAAATGAACCGGAAGATATTAAATTAGATTTAGATTACAGAATTTTTATTATTATTTTTATTATTATTATAATATTTTTTCTGTTATATATGCTATGGAGGTAAATAGATGACAGCAAATATTGTTAAATGTCTCTTTTGTAACAAGGAGTTTCTGCTCCCTGAATTTAAAGGAAGTTTCATTGTACATTGTCCCTATTGTGAATTTTCTCATGTATATCTACCGGAAGACAACACATTATCTGTACCGACACAAATAGAAGAAGATACATTAACTTCTTTAGACGGGATTCCATTACAAAATGAGAATGATGAGTTTGACCTTGATAACGATCAAACTATATCTCAAACATCATTTAATCTTCAATCAATACCTGCTCCGGCTTCGGTAACTTTAATTCTTGAAGTTATCAAAGGAAGAGACAGAGGTAAAGTTTTTAACATCAAGAAATCCCTAACCACCATTGGAAGAAAAGATTGTGATATTGTTTTAGATGATTCATTAGTATCAAGAAAACATACTTCAATTGAAATGATAAGCAAAGACAACATCTTCATTAGAGATCTTGCAAGCAGAAACGGGATTTATATAAACGGTAAACAAGTAACAATGAAAAAACTATATGGCGATGAAATCATTAAGATCGGTAATACTGAGATTAAAGTTATTATTGAAAAATGAAAGATAAATCAAAAAATTACTCATTTAATGACATATTAAGTTATTCTAATCTTCTTTATATTAGAAATCTCAGCATCTTACTTAGATGGATCTTAATAATATTAGTTTTTATTCTACTATCATATAATAAATTTATTACTCATTACAAATTTCCTTATTTAGAATTACTTACAGGAACATCTATCTTAATAATAATAAATATTTTTCTTACAATAATAGGAAAATATAAAAAATCAAAAAAAAATATTTCAGATATGATTTTCCTGTCACTGATTGTTGACATAGGAGTTTTTCTATTTTTTTATCATTTTATGGGGGGAATTGAATCAGAGGTTTTTTCAA
>Ga0256913_10001746_pt1 | contig 11111 bp, 9 predicted proteins | sample Axial_MatmetaG_FD_185970 | JGI IMG/M metagenome (GOLD analysis project Ga0256913, IMG submission 185970) | Deep-sea worm associated microbial mat communities from Axial Seamount, Juan de Fuca Ridge, Pacific Ocean - Axial_Mat | ecosystem: Environmental > Aquatic > Marine > Oceanic > Microbial...
CAGCAACAAAAGTCCGGTGCCCATCAAAAAATCCCGCAAAATCCGCGATCTCCTGAACAGTTAGGCGACGTTGGCAACGGCCGCGGTCTTGCGGCTCTTTGCCGTTTTGCGCCCGGACCCGCTGCCCTTCTTCTCTTCAGCCGCAGTTTTGCTCTCAACCAGAGGTTTTTTGCCCGGCTTTCCGCCCCGCAGCAAGCCAATCGCCGCATCCCGGTTTTCAGCTATAAAAAAAGCCAGCTCCTCAAGTTGATCCGCACTCATTTCCAGCTTTGACGACTCTAAAAAGGTATACATCCGGTCGGAAATATCAAGCAGTTTATCATAAGCATCAGCCTCTTTTTTGGAGGTAAAAGTCATCTTCTGCTCTCCATTCCTGACCACGATGTATTGAACAATAACGGCCATTCTCACTCTCCTGAAATTAATCCCGCCTATTATCCAACAATTCAATCTTTAACCTAACAGGGATAGCAAATTTCACCACTTATGTAAAGGTCAAGTTAGCACAATACCATTTTGGGAAACTCCGGCCGATCCAAAATCTAGTATTCCTTGCTATTCATTAGATTTTTTGCTAGTAATGACGGCTTATACTGAATTTCTTTGAATCATGATGGTCTCGTAAAAAGTACGAAATTCGCCAATTTGGCAATTTCACACCTAATAATTTCAATAGGTTGCGAGTCACAAATTTTTAAATTTTACCTTTTTACGAGTCCATCAATCATCATCAGGTTACAAATATCAAAAACAAGCCATTTCAATCTCTCTGTTACAAATTCTCTCTGTTACAAATTGTTACTTCCTTTCCAAACGCAACACTCATAATGTGATTGCAACTAAAAGGCAACTGTATAAATTTGATAAATTCCAAGTAGGACACCAAATATGAATCTCAAAAGACACCAACTGAAATTAATTACAAACTGTTCCCTGACCTTTCTGTTTCTAGCCTTCATGTTAACACCAGCAGCAGCCGAATCCAACAATTTAGGAATGCTCACTTTGGACCAACTTCTGAATGTTGACGTAGTCTCGGTGGCGAAAGTACCGGAAAAAATAAGAAACACTCCGGCTGCAATTCAGGTTATCTCCCAAGAGGATTTACGACGTTGCGGAATCAACAGTATTCCCGAAGCTTTGCGGCTGGTACCGGGAATGCATGTGCACCGTATAGATGCCAACAAGTGGGCTATAAGTGCCCGGGGCTTCACCAGTCAGTTTGCCAACAAAATGCTGGTAATGATTGATGGACGCACCGTCTATTCACCACTTTTTTCCGGTGTTTTCTGGGACGTTCAAGATATGATGATAGCAGATATCGACCGCATTGAAGTTACTCGCGGCCCGGGAGGCAGTCTCTGGGGAACCAACGCCGTAAACGGTATTATAAATATCATCAGTAAAGAGAGTGCAGACACCCAGGGAGGATTGGTAAATACACAAATTGGTTATGAAAATAAAAACAGTCTGGCCTGCCGTTATGGCGGCTGGCTCGATGAACATACATCCTATCGGGTTTATGGTAAATACTTTAGTCAGGATGAGTTTGAACCAATGGACTTTTCGGCTGAACATAACATATCCGACATTGACAATGCAGCTGATGACTATAATGCCGGGCGGGTGGGTTTCCGCCTGGACAGAATCAAAAACAGCAATAAAATGACCTTACAGGGAGACATGTATAGTGGTTCATCAGGCACAACCAGTGCCCGGCCCAGGTTAATACCAGCTTCTCTTTACCCCCACAAAGAAGAATATGATGTTTCCGGAGGCAACTTATTGGGGCGCTGGGAACATATCTTTTCAGAAGATTCTGACATACGAATTCAGATCTATTATGACCGTACAAAAAGAGATGACGACTACCTTAGTGAGACTCGAGATACATTGGATCTTGACATGCAATACCGCTCACTCCTATGGGATCATCATGAAATATTGTGGGGCCTGGGATACCGTTACACCCAAGACAATATTGATACCTACACCCCCGCCAACGGTTTTTATTTCACACGGTTTGACCCAGACAGTCAGAGTAACAACCTGATTACCGGATTCGTTCAGGACCGGTTTAGATTTGCCAACAATCGCGGAGAGCTAACCCTGGGTACTAAAGTTGAATATAATGAATACACGGGAATGGAGTGGCAACCGAGTATCCGCCTCCTTTGGGAGATCAATAAACGCAACTCTTTCTGGGGTGCAATAACCAGGTCCATCCGCACACCATCCCGCCTGGAACACGACGCCGACATTAATACGATGCCACACATCATTCCTTTACCACCACCACATCCGGGAATGATTGTCGTTCCTAGACTCATTGCCAACGAAAACATAGACTCGGAAAAAGTTTTATCTTATGAAATTGGCTTTAAAAGTCGTCCAACAGATGACACCTATTTTGATATTACCGCATTCTATAACAAGTACCATGACCTGGCGGCCGGTTTTACCTCTGGTTCACCAGTCCCAATGACGATGTCGATGCCACAATATGTCGTCATGCCATTGACGATCGATAATAATTTTGACGCCGAGACCTTCGGGGTTGAAATAAGCAGTCACTGGTCAATCAAGAAATGGTGGCGTCTGACTACCGGATTCACTTGGTTTGACTATAATATTTTGCATGAGAATGGTTTTTCAGACCCGCGTCCAGAATTTCAGGAAAACAGCGAATGTAAATTCCAGGCATCGTTAGTGTCCTATATGGATCTACCGGGCAACCTGGAACTCAACACCATGTTTTTTTTCGCCGACAAACTTGAAACAACCAAAATTGACAGTTATACTCGACTGGATCTGAATCTGGTTTGGCATACGACTGATAACCTGACACTCACTATCGGCGGACGTAATCTTCTGGAACATAGCCATGTTGAATATGACGGCATAACTGCAGGTATAATCAGCAGTGAAATTCCCCGCACATTTTATGGCAACTTAAGCTGGAATTTTTAGCAACCATTGATGTTTTCTCAACGAATACATATTTTTCTAATCTGCCTGACAACGATCCTCTGCCTGCCGGCTCCAGCCAACGCCGGACCGACAGTATCGCAACCGGCAAATATCCAGGCTGCTTTTCTGGTTCAGTTCAGTAAGTATATCAGCTGGCCGGATAAGTCCTTCTCTTCCGCAAAATCGCCCATCGTTATCGGCATCTTGGGCCGCGACCCTTTCGGTTCCAAGATCAACCAGATAAGCAGAACTTTTAAGGCTGGCAAACGCAGTATAACAATACTCCGCCTGCGCCGGACTGTCGATGCCAGAAAATGCCATATACTTTTCATTACCCCCGAGCAGATAAGCAATATGCATGAGATCAAAGATGTCCTGGCCGGCAATTCCGTTCTGCTGGTCAGCAGCGCAGATAATTTTCTGGCCCGGGGAGGAATGATCAATTTTATTACCGTGGGAACTAAAATACGTTTTGATATCAATAGAAACAACAGCCAAAACTGTGGCATCAAAATCAGCGCAACCCTGCTGAACATTGCCCATCAGGTTATTCAATGAAAAAACTTGTAACCTATTTCAGAAATCTCTCCATTCGTAAAAAGCTGATTGGCATGATTGTCTTCAGCTGTTTACTGGTTTCACTATTGACCACCACCCTGTTCATTGGCATGGAAATCAACTCATTTCACCAAGACATGATCCAGAACCTCACGGGTCTGGCAAATGTAATTGAAGTCAGTGCCATTGCCCCTCTGGAATTCATGGATCCGGAAGCCGGAAATAAGCTGCTCTCATCACTCTCCACCCGCCCGCACATTATCAAAGCCGGTCTTTATGATCGTCAAGGAGAGCTGTTCAGCAGCTATGTTTCATCTTCCAGTTCGACCACCCCATTAGCAACCCGAATAGAGACTGAAAAAGATATATCATTCAGCTACAATTCTCTCTGTCTGCGTGTTCCCATCGAGGAAAATGAAACAGTAGTCGGTCTCCTTTATCTACAAGCCGATTTAGATGATTTTTACACTAAAATCCGACGGTTCAGTCTGTTGTCAGGGATTATTCTATTCGGCTCTTTTCTTTTTGCCGGGTTTCTCTCTTTTCGCTTGCACCAACTCATCTCCGGCCCAATTTCCTCTCTCGCATCCTCTATGAAACTGGTACGGGAGCAAAACGATTATTCCATCCGCGCAACCAAGTTATCCAATGATGAAATGGGACTGTTGGTGGAAGGTTTCAACTCCATGCTCGATCATATTCAGCGTTATGATCAAGAACTGATTGCCGCCAAAGAGACAGCTGAAGAAGCCAGCCAGGCAAAATCAGACTTTTTGGCTCATATGAGCCATGAAATAAGAACACCAATGAATGGAGTTCTGGGAGTTGCCTCTTTACTTCAGGATACTTCATTGACCAACAAACAGATGCAACTTCTCAATACTATTATTCAATCAGGTAAAAGTCTGCTCAACATTATTAATGACATTCTCGACTTTTCCAAAATTGAAGCTGGCAAAATGGTATTGGACTCAACTACTTTCAACCTGAGGGATATAGTGGAGGAAACTGTCGACATCCTCTCCCAGCAAGCTCAACATAAAGGTCTCAATATTGCTTGTGGTATTGATCCGCACGTACCCTCTTTCATTATTGGAGACCCGGATCGACTGCGACAAATTCTGATTAATTTGATAGGCAATGCAATTAAATTTACTGCTGACGGAGAGATTTTAATTCGTGTCAATATGAAATCGTGCGACAACGATTCATGCTGCCTCCGATTCAGTGTCAAGGATACCGGCATTGGCATCCCCGAGCAGAAACAGGCTGACATCTTTTCCGCCTTTAACCAGGTTGACGGATCAAGCAATCGTCAATTTGGCGGCACAGGTCTTGGGTTAACCATTTCCCGACAGCTAGCTGAGTTGATGCAAGGCAGTATAGGTCTTGAAAGTACAGTAAACCAAGGTTCAACCTTCTGGTTTACCGCTGTTTTCACTTTAGGTCAAGGTGAAGAGTCCATTGACAGTAAAATCTTGGATATACTTAAAAAAATACATGTTTTAATTGCCATAGAGAATGAAACCAATCGCCAAATCATCCATGAGCAGATCACTTCCTGGGAAATAAAAAACAGCGCTACCAGCAATGCTCTGCAAGCTTTAAAAATGCTTACAGACGCTGCTGAAAACAACCAACCCTACGAAATTGCAATCATTGACAGTAATTTACCAAAAGTGGGTCCTTTGTCACTGGCACAAAGTATTAAGAATAATATGCACCTCCGTAATATCAATATTATATTGACCCATTCCCCACCCTTCAACTATGAAGATGAAGCAACCAAACTCGCTGATATTGCTGACTGCCATCTGACCATACCCATCCGCCAGACACACCTATTTAACTGTCTGGCAGGTGTCATAGCCGGTGACTGCAAAACCGAATTTGAACCTGAACACAAGCCGGTGATTGTGTTTAATTTCCAAGCCCGGGTGCTGGTGGCTGAAGATAACCCTACGAACCAAATGGTAGCCGAAGGAATGCTGAATAAACTGGGTTGCAAGGTTGACCTTGCAGATAATGGGCAACAAGCCGTTGCGGCTGTAATGGCTCACGATTACGATCTTATCTTTATGGATTGTCAGATGCCGGTCGTGGATGGCTACCAAGCCACTAAAGAGATAAGAGTTTTTGAAAAAGAAGCCGGCAAACCACCAGTTTTTATTATTGCTCTCACGGCCCATGCTATGACCGGCGCCCGGGAACAGTGTCTCGAGGCCGGCATGGATGACTACTTAAGCAAACCGTACGACATTAAACAACTGACTAAAAGCCTGAGCCGGTGGAAAAAGAGTCTGTATATTGACAAGAATGAAATAGAAACCGTTGATGAAAATATCGAGCCGGATGATATATCCGCTACTACTTCAATTGACCCAAACGCTATCGAAATGATCCGACAGCTGCAACAGCCTGATAAAGTAGATATTTTGCTACAGCTCATCGACACCTATATCTCAAGCAGCAGACCATTAATTGCAACCCTGAAAGAAGCTGTTGCCACCAACAAAAGTGACGTCATCAAGCAATCAGCTCACTCTTTAAAATCAAGTTCAGCCAACCTCGGGGCCCACCGGTTGGCGGCAATCTGCCAAGATCTTGAATCCATGGGACGGAATATCGAGATTGAAAAATGCCCGGCAATGTTTAAAAAATGTGAACAGGAGTTTGAACTGGTAATAGCCGAACTGAAACAAATCAGGACAGAACCCAGCAACAATGCCTAGTTGACCTCCGACAATTAAACTCCTGCTATTTAAAATTTTCAAGGAAACAGTATGACATCTGATAAAAACCAGCCTTTGATTCTCGTCGCCGACGATGAACTGACCCAGTTGCTACTGACTCGACAGACTCTGGAGAATGAAGGCTACCGTGTAATCATGGCTGAAAATGGCCATGAGGCACTTGGACTCTTCCAAGAGCACCACCCCGACATGGTTCTTCTCGATGTGATGATGCCGAAAATGAATGGTTTTGATACCTGTAGAGCAATTCGTGAGTCACCCCGCAGTAAAGAGATTCCAATCCTCATGGTTACCGGTCTGGAAGATCTGAATTCCATCAATCAGGCATATGATTCCGGAGCCACAGATTTTATCACCAAGCCATTAAATTGGCTCATTCTCTCCCAACGAGTACGCTATATGCTCAGGGCCAGCCAAGCTATGAGCAAAGTCAAAAAAAGTGAAGAGTTATTGGCCCATTCACAAACCATCGCCAAACTGGGTAACTGGGAATGGGATTTTAACCATGATGAGATGCAATGGTCAGCCGAAGTTTTTCGCCTGTTGGGCGCATCACCTAAACATCATCCTCCGACCATGCAAACCCTGCTGAATTTTATTCACAATGAGGACCAGGTGGCCTTTAAGGAAGCCACAAAACATGTCATAAACACCCGGGAAAGAGTTGAATTAAAACTGAAAACTTCCGAAAAAAAAGGCAAAGTTCGCCACCTGGATTCACAAATTGACTTGATCCCCAACCCCGTCAACAATCAGGAACCGCAATCACTGGTGGGAACCTTTCAGGATATTACGGAACGCCAACAGGCACTGGAACATATCCGTTATTTATCTAACTATGACCCTCTCACTGGCCTACCCAATCGCAAATTGTTTACTGACTACCTGGAAAAAGCCATCAATGAAACTCAACGACATAAAAAGATGCTCGGCATCATGGTCCTGAATATTGACCGATTCAAACGAATCAATGATTCCTTAGGCAGCGCTGCCGGAGACCTGCTACTGCAGGAAATCGGCAACCGATTTAAAAAAAGTATACGCCTCGAAGACAGTCTCAGCCGCTCAATTCCAATAGATAAAATCAGACTTTCCCGCCGTGGCGGAGATGAGTTCTCTCTGCTCTTTGGCGGCCAGCCAAAAATCAACGATTTTTCCCGCATAGCCCGGCGGCTTCAGGACTGTCTGAAGAGTAGTTTCAAAATCCACAATCAGGAAATTTTCTTGACTACAACCATAGGCATCTCCGTCTATCCGGCAGATGGTAACGATGCAAACACTTTACTGAAAAATGCTGACATTGCACTCCACCACGCCAAAGAATGCGGGCCTGACAGTTGCCAGTTTTATTCCACATCAATGAATGATCTGGCTTTAGAGCAGATAAAACTGGAAGCAGATCTACGCACAGCCCTGAAAGAACAAGATTTCCGCCTTTTTTACCAACCTCAGTTAAACATTCAACAACAGCAAATCATCGGCGCTGAAGCTCTGATTCGCTGGCAACACCCGAAACTTGGCCTGATTCCACCCCTAAAATTTATTCCTCTTACAGAAGCTACCGGTCTGATAAACGAAATCGGTAAATGGGTCATCAATACAGCTTGTATCCAGCAGGTTTCCTGGTGTAAAATGGGTCACCCTCCGATACGCATGGCGGTAAACATCTCGGCAGTGCACTTTGACAATAACGACTTGGTTGCAACTGTGAGTAAAGCGATCAACGAAAGCGGCATAGAGCCACAATTTCTCGAACTTGAACTGACCGAAAGTATCATCGTCAATGAATCAGAAAAGATCCTGGAAACCATGCGACAATTAAAAGAGCTCGGAGTCAGGATGGTAGTCGATGATTTCGGCACCGGTTACTCTTCTCTTAGATATCTAAAAAGTTTCCCGATTGACGGTTTAAAAATTGACCGCTCTTTCATAAAAGATATTCCTGAAAATAGTGATGGTTGCGCTCTAACTGAAACTATCATGCTTATGGCCGGCAGCCTCTCTTTGGATGTAGTGGCCGAAGGGATTGAAACCCGGGAACAATTCGATTTTCTTGCCCGCCGCCTGAAAGGTGAAATACAAGGTTACCTGTTCAGCCCTCCAGTACCGGCAGAAGAATTTGAGTTTTTGCTTGGCTGTAATCTCTTCACCCAAAAAATCGGGAAAAATTTCAAGTAAATTCATATGAGAAGAACAATACAATACCTTTTTTATCTTACTCTGCTTTTGCCATTACTGCTGATCAGCAACCTCTCTTTGAGCCAGGCCGCCACTGCTGCCAATGAATTCCTGGACATGGATATAGCAGCCCTGATGCAAGCACAGATCACCTCAGTATCAAGACAGACACAAAGTATGGCCGACGCAGCCACGGAGATCTTTGTCATTACCCAGAAAGACCTGCATGATACTGGCAGCGAACTACAACCTTGTATCCGACTACGCTGGCAACCCTATGAACACCATACGCTCTGGGCAACGGTCTCCCGAGCAGTACGCACCCCATCCCGAGACAAAGACAGTGCTGTAGTCACGCTCAAAGTCATCCCATTGCCACCACCTTTTCCCGGATTGCCTTTTAATGCTACGGGCAACAACCCTTTGCAAGCAGAAGAGCTAATCGCCTATGAAGCCGGATATCGATATTACTCCAGTTCCAATTTCTCCGCAGACTTAGGAATTGTAAATAAATAAACTTTACAATTTAGTGATATGTGCTATACTGCTCCAACACTCAAAAAAAGGAGGTTGGACTGTATGAATTGCAAGAATATTGACAGTCAAAAATTTTTCGACCAAATTAACGGTTTGCTTGATGAGAGATCAATTCGTTTAGTGTCTGCTGCCGCATCAATTGGAATGGGGTATGGCGGGGTAAGCCAAGTCGCACAGTGTGCTGATATCTCTAGGCCATCCATTTATGCAGGCATTGCAGAACTAAAAAGTGGCGTTGCAAGTGAAAAACTAGTGCAGGAAAGGCAACGTCGTGTTGGCGCTGGACGCAAGAGTGTTGACAAAAACAATCCTATGCTCCTTGAAAAACTGGAAAACTTGGTCAAGCCTTATGAACATGGCGATCCAGAGTCGCCATTGCGCTGGACGAGTCGAAGTTTGCGCAACCTAAGCAAGGCAATGAAGGATGCCGGATTCAGCGTTAGCCATACAACAGTAGGCAAGCTACTTGAGAAATTAGGGTATACACTGCAGTCGAATAAAAAGTCCCACGAAGGAAAGGGTTCACTAGACCGTGACGCACAATTTGAGCATATCAATGGAGCCGTCAAGGAGTTTTTAGAGGTCAACCAGCCTGTAATTTCAGTTGATGCAAAGAAAAAGGAATTAATTGGAGAATTCAAAAATAATGGTAGGGAGTATCACCCAACTGGCAATCCAAAAGAAGTTAACGTTTATGATTTTATCAACAAGGATTTAGGCAAGGCAACCCCTTATGGCATCTATGACTTATGTGAAAACGAGGGGTTTGTTAATGTGGGAATAAGTCGTGACACTGCTAGATTTGCAGTCGAATCAATCGAAAAATGGTGGCTGACGATGGGGCAGAAAAGATATGCTGATGCTCACTCACTTTTTATAACTGCTGATGGCGGCGGTAGCAACGGATCTCGCAATAGGCTGTGGAAGAGGCAGTTACAAGATTTCGCCGACAGACATAAACTCAATGTTTATGTTTCTCATTTTCCTCCAGGCACTAGCAAGTGGAATAAAATAGAACACAGGATGTTTTCAGCAATTTCAATGAATTGGCGCGGGAAGCCGCTCACGTCATTAGAGGTGATTGTTAATTTGATCGCCAATACAACCACAGAAAATGGATTGAAAATAAACGCGACCTTAGATACTAATGAATATAAACTCGGCGAGAAGGTTCTCGATGAAGAACTATCCAGCTTGGATATACTTTATCATGACTTTCAACCACAGTGGAATTATGTGATCAAACATCGAGAGATGTAATGTTTATTGTTTTACAGCTCCATAGTCATCTTTTATAAAAGTGAATCTCGCACCGGCATAGCCGGTGGCTTCTTGAGGGCCCCTGGAAGGGGCCATTGTTAGTCGAACTCAGGCAAATTTAGCTGGCTCTTGTCTGATTCGTCTTGATGTCGGATATAAGCACGTATAGTTTCCTCGTTCCGCCCTACGGTGCTCACAAAATAGCCACGAATCCAAAAATGTTTTCCGATATTCTTGGACTGACCAAACTCCCGATGTAAACGAATCGCACTTTTACCCTTTAGAAAACCAACGATACTGGCCACGCTATACTTGGGAGGAATCCCCAAACACAAATGAACATGATCGGCCTGGGCATGTCCTTCTATCAATTATATACCTTTTTGTCGGCACAGATCATGGAGTATTTCCCCTAAACGACGGCGAATTTTCCCATACAATTTCTTACGACGATATTTCGGACACCAAACTATATGATACTTACATTCCCACTTTACATGTGATAAACTCTGATACTCAGTCATGATACCTCCTTTTTAAGACTACCCTTCCAGGGACCCTCAAGAAGGAGGTATCATATCTCGGCTGACCGGCAAAGCCTGCTAGGATCACACCAGCAGAGCTGGTGGTTTAATCTTTGTAATTATCAGCAATTGAAAGTAACTGAAATGTTCTCGACTCCAGGAACGATTACTTTTAACTCAACTTTCTGAAATGAGTTACTTGAATATTTGGAGCATCACTTAAAACTGGCGAGCACCGAGCGAAAGGTATTCGAGCCTTCAGCAGTCGAAGCTATTTTTCAAGCAACCAACGGCCTGCCACGTAAAATCAATCTTTTGGCTCATTACACTT
>Ga0256913_10001747_pt1 | contig 11105 bp, 5 predicted proteins | sample Axial_MatmetaG_FD_185970 | JGI IMG/M metagenome (GOLD analysis project Ga0256913, IMG submission 185970) | Deep-sea worm associated microbial mat communities from Axial Seamount, Juan de Fuca Ridge, Pacific Ocean - Axial_Mat | ecosystem: Environmental > Aquatic > Marine > Oceanic > Microbial...
CGAGAGAGCTTTTGTTTATCTGAGAAATACCTCCGGTCGCTGGTGGCGCCACTGGTTCAAAATTCAACATGGCGCGGCAAGAGTAACACCTCTCTATACTTAGGCTATCTGCTTTATGTATGCACAATTGTTGTTTGTTCTTCATAGTGCACGATGAGATATCAGGGAATAAATTCAGGAATACATTTTGTGAATCTTTCAACTAATCCTAAAAATAATTAATTTTTATTGTCAATCAGATAAAATATATACTTATGTCTCTTGGAGTGATTTTCTAATAAATAACCTATAGTTATGAAATATATTAAATTTGATACCAATTTTGTGGTAGTTGTTAAACAAATATATCTGAATCAAACTGTTATTTTACTTCATATAACATAATCAGAGCAATTCCATGATTAAATAATGTTATCTTCAACTAGATAGATACATAGAAATATGAGACGTGAGTGCATTTATTTATATACGTATGTACGTGGTCGCTCGCACCAATATATATAATTTTTACTTATCGACATGAATGAAGGCAGTTGAAAGGTGAGAAAGTCAATATTTTTCATGTCTTATTTTATACGTTATTTTCACAAATGTGAATATATTACTGGATTATCTCTAAAATTAGAATCCATCAGGAGAATCGGGATTTTCAAATTGAGGATATCGCTGCAACGAAAATTATAATCGACCACATTCAGAGTAAAACTAATAAAAAGCGGAATGTTTTGAATAATATTTTTTATTATTCTACAAAATAAACAATGGAAATGTACTTACAAATGCCCACCATTGCTGGTAAGCAGTCTGTATACAGTCACCTGAAAATTAATGGGTATAATTGAGAGAATTTAGTTACCGTATTGGAAACATCTTTAGAAAAGAATAAAAATATTTGGCGAAAGAACAATTGATTGTACTTATTGTCATAATGATAAGACTAGTTTGTGTTTTTGATGTAAAGAAGATATATGTTGATTATTTACCCTGTTAATTCATGCCAAAACATCTATGTGGTTTCATTTCAATCCTAACCTAAAGTGCGTTTCTAAAGTGTATTTCTTGTATATATTATAATTATCTTATATATTATTTATATCTTATCTGGCTATAATCACACCAATTCTGTTTACATGTAAATTAATCGATTTGTACTTGTAATGTACTTGTCAAAATTAGATGCATATCTACATCTTAAAACAGGCCACCTGTGATCTTGTTGTCAAGTCATTCAACCACAACTGGTTCATATGTAACTAGACATTTGGTTTATTAGGGTTTTACCATTCTGTATGGAATAATGCATTGTATTTTTTGTTTGCACTAATCTGTTTGCCCTAATCATAATTATCTCCATAAATACCTGTGCATTCGTAATCGTAGTATTCTCAAGTAATCAAAATCGTTCACCTTTATCCTGTAATGGCCCCAATCTTGATGTGTACTCTTTGTTTCTGTCCTACTGTTGACTCCTTTTGTTGTCTCCAACGTCATACAAGAGGATATATTGTGGGCCAATTCTAAACACCGAACAGACTGGGATGTGATTCTCCTCAAGTGCTAATGGTGAGTTGAGTTATTTAGTCTTGGCACTGGTCACATCTTGAACACGTGGCCGAGGGGCGACGCCATAAGGAAACAAATCCCACAAACATTGGTTAGATCGGGATTCGAATCCACAAAATGGAGGTTTACAGCGCAGCGATCTAACCAATGCACTAACCCCTACACGAGTATCAATTCAATTGTGTTCTGGAGCCTGCTGGGGCTACTGAAACGAGTTACTGCACGATGCGTGTAAATTCCTTGCTTGCTTCTTTAAAACTAGTAAATACGGTGATGAAAATTAGGCAGAAGCTTCCGATTTTTATGAATATTTAAATAAATAATCAAAAGACCGGAATCCTGAATAGAAATTAATGCCGATTTCTGGTAAAAATTGACCACTTTCCTGTATCTTATAAATTAACGTGGTTTCCAGGTGGAAAATTAATGTGGATGCAACATTATGAGAACGTGGTATCCACGTTGAAATTATGTGATTTTATTAACAGAGTTTTTCACACCTATGACATATGGCCCAGACACGTCGGCCTAGAGAAGCAAATGCCACAAAAAACAGTTTTAAAGAGCTTTCGCTTGAATTTTGTTGTATACAACACACTTCCTATGTTTGTTAAATTCTTATGGAAATTAATATAATATTACAAATTTTCTTCATCTACAGTTTGATAAATTTATAGTTTTATCTTCTGGGTGGATTTTGATCATTTAGTATTGGTAATTTGTTATATTGTGATGGTTACCATTAGATTGAGTACTGAAAGCAGACTAAAACTAAGGTCTATAATGAAAGAAATGTATACAGCAAAGTTAAATTAACGAGTCCCTTGTTCTTTCAATTATTAAAACAAATATATATATATGTCCATTCTTTATTATGTATGAACGATGTGATGCTTGAATAGTTTCGACTTCTTAAAACCAATGCAGACCTTTCACTTATGTACGTTTCAGATCACTGTACAAGATCACGTTTCATACATTCAATGTATTGAGTGGAACAGCACCAATGTATCCAAGTGATCTGATAAAAACATTATACCAGTGGGAATGCTCCGATCCGAGTCATATTCACTTTTGAGGGTACAAAAAGCCATAAAGCAATGTACTGAGAGAAATCCTTCCGAGCATCAGTTCCCAGGCTGTGGAACAGGTTGCCAATCCACATTAAACCCACAGCAAGTAAAGACAAATTTTGTAAGGTTCTTAAAACCCATTTATTTAAATTGGCATATTTATAATTTTAAACCAGATTATTAGGTATGAATTATATTTGAGCTACATGAGCTCAAAATATGTTTTAATTAAGTTTTCAATGTATAGCACCTTAGAGCAATTAAGGTTGAATAACGCACTATATAAAATACTATTATTATTATTATGTAAATAATTATTATACTTACCAAGAACAGAGAACATCGGAAATGCAAATTGTTATTTCCAGTAACACAAATAAAACAAACTTGTTTGTAATTTTTACACCATGATGAATGCATTGCAAGTCTCAATAAATTGGATCTCACTGGAATGCACTGACTAACCATTATATTCAAGGCAAGCTGCATAAATGAATTGAATTCATGAATGTAAAATCATGTGTTTCACACCATTTAACAAAAGATCAACTTTATTTTCAGTCAGTAAACATTAATAACAACAGACATTAGGACATATGCTAGTCACCAAGAAAAATAACAAAATGCAGATGAGATGATGCAATGAGTTGAAATTATCAGCCAGAATATTAGAATGAGTTCACACATATAATTAAAGTAAAACCAATTTAAACAGTACCAAGGCATTCTACATAACTGAACAAAAACAGGGGTTACAATAAAAAAGATACAAGTCAGACTACTTCAAGATGTCAACGATAATTTAAAATGAGTTAAATTTATGGTGAAATAATATACAGTGATTTTGGGATTGAACGATTCCTAGATTTCTCAAATAGTTTCATATTTCTGATTAAGTGATACTATAACAACAAAGAACTATAGCATAAATCAGTTCAACAAAATAATTGGTGATGCAGGTAAACTGGTTTTCTGTTCATTTCTCATCCAAACCAATGGCTACCTTGACAGTCACGTGACCATGCCACTTGACATAGCCAGCACCACTCAAAGGAACATCTGCTACAAGTCATGTGCATATAAAAGAACTGGAGTTCTACCTTAGGACCAAATACAAAAATCATGAACATAGAGACTCTAAGAAGAAAAGAGTAAACTGCAAATTTCAGCAATGCTATTTAACACATTAATAATATCACATAATTCTAGTACAAAATGAATGACAAATAAATTTATTTTAAGTCATCCACCCTTCTGGGCCAATAATGTATATGGAATATTATATATGAAAAAGCTATCAGTTCTGACTTGTCTTACATTCACATTTTTCACAATATTGACTGATAAACTGAACTTGTCCTATATACAGGATCCCGTTATACACAACTATCTATCGTAACAAAATCATGTTGGTGTTTCCGATTTATGTGATAAAATATTTTATCTATTTAATTTTGGTTTTATTAATCAGATATGAATAATGCATCACTTGCGGACATTCTCATGTGTTCCACACACGCATGCATGCACGTACAGATACACATACGCATGCACACAAACATAAACACACACATACAAATATTACTTGGTAACATACCACTCTTTTCGACAGGAATTTTACATCGAGGACAAGGCTTACTAATGCTGGCAATAGTTGATAAGGACATATCTTCATGTGGATCACAGATACGTCTTTCAAAGAACTGTAAAATGGCATCAGAATGCAATAATGATCCAATAAATATATGTTAATAAACTTAATGTAGTAAACAAGTTATGAGAATCAAATGTGGAATACTTGGATTGTGAATTAGAATATATTATTAAAAAGGGAATAACTAACCCATCTGTTATTACTGCCCACAAATATATTTCTTGTATCACAGTCTCCTGTCTCATGGTATGCTTGACGACAGTTTCGGCAGAAGACCAATAGTGACTTCAAACAAAGGGTCATAATTCATCACATTCAGTAGACTTGTGCAAAGCATAATTTGAGAAATTAGTGTAAACATATTTTGACAAGAGATTTTGTAAACAAAATATGTTTTGAACATATTTCGAGTGTATTTATTTATAGATTTTACTAGAATTATGTGATATATTTGTAATTTATCAGAAAGTGAATTATAATGGGATGCCACCGCTTATAAATGTCTGACATAATGATATCAAACTTTGTCGTTTTAGATTAATGCCACAGATGCTACTTAAAACTCCATCAAGACAATTGTCGTGCTCAAAACTTATATCAGAAACTATTAGTTTTGAAAAGGCACACATACTTATTTCACTTATTAGCCAATCTGCAATTGTAATTATGTCTTCAGTTGTGTTTACATGTAAACAGATGAATTAAGAGCTGTTACTACTTGACTGATATTTGTAGATTTGTCCCAAACTTAAATAAGGGTCAATGGTATAAGGGGTTCCTTTTATATAACATGAATCAATCACTTATAATACATATTCATAAATTGTGTATCATACGATATTTGAGCATTTAGTATCCACCAATCAATAAATGTGTTACATAAGACAATAAATGAAAAATTATTATATTAGACGACAATATACAGTAGTATTTCAATCTAACAATTACTGTTTGAGTGAATGATTGAGTGACTGTTTTGTTTAGCTTTGATACTGTTAACACCTGGGAAATATGGCCATGTAGCTATTCCCTAAACAATCATGTCAAAATGCATTATTCATGTACGACTATTTAGTTGGAATAAGACTGATATCCATTGGCCCTCTCCCAATTGGCCTACTGCACAACTGTAAACGTGTATAAATTACCTGGCACTCTGGTCTGACACATTGAATACGTCTTGTGTCTTCTGGAACAATGCCTTCTCCACATCCTGGAGCAGGACACATTACACCACCCTCTCTCAGTAAGAACTCCTCTGTTGCAAATCTTTGATAACGTTCATACTGAAAATATGAAACATCAAAAAAGATACTTATGAGATTAGTACGAAGTTCAATATATTCTTTTTTAAATGCCCTCTCCACATCCAAGAGGACACATTACACCACCCTCTCTCAGCAAGCACTCCTCTGTTGCAAATCCTTGATAACATTCATACTGAAAATATGAAACATCAAAACAAATACTTATGAGATTAATATGAAGAGAGAACCGAAAAAAGAGAAATAAACCCTGCATCCCTGTAATGCTTATATTTTAATTATCAACATGAAATCCTTACCTGTTGTTCACCTAACAGTCTGAAGTGATGTCCATCAATAATGAGTGAGTTCTCACATCCAGCTGTCAAAATTATTTCAAATTTATTTAATTTGCTGTAATTAGTATCCAATGTGTGTATGTATGCATGTGTGCATGTCTGTGTGTGTGTAGCTTTAATTATATATGTCTATACATTCACTTGATAATGCATTCATAATTATAGAAACATTTATAATGGTACTGGTTTGCATTTACTTCAAAGCTGCCCCCAAACATTCTGATCCAACTGTATAAGGATCATTCCCTGTTAGTCCTTGGAAGCAAAAGCATTATCTCCCCAAAGCTTGTAAATATGGATTTAACACACAATTTATGAGTGCAAAACAGTGATTATCAATCTTTCTTAAAAATGGTATAATTAACAAATTAGATGAACTAAGATGAAAACCTGAGTGGGAGACTGTTTCAGCAAATTCATTATCACGAACACTGAATATTTGATGAACCAAATGATATGAAACATATTCATTATTTGTATACATATTAAAGTATTATGCCATATTTAATTACTACAATAGACCCAATTTACCATGAAATTTCAGTAAATCACCTGCCATACTACATAACCAATACCTGGACAGCCCAGTGTATAGCCATGTTCAGTACTGTATACAAACTGTCTCTCATCCAGTCTTATGTTACACTACTGTATGAAACAATCTATGCACATGATATGAGTTGTGTGGCATGGAAAGGTTAGCATTGGGTAGCTGAAATTGAAAAAAATAATCACAAAATTAATAAAATGTATATGTTTTAAAACAGGGATTGGCAACCTATCGCCTGTGGGCCAAATCTGGATTGCTACAGCATTCTGTCTGGCCTGCGATATCATTCTGGTGTTTAAGAGTATTTGTGGATTTTATTAGGGTGTTTGTAAAGTAATGACATTCCCACATCTCTTTTAACTCACTTACACATTTGTTTCGGCTGTCACTGACCAAGTAATTATCAAAAGAACCAGATGACTAATAACTCCTGTCAAACTGTACTTTGCTGCAGAGAAGGCAATAGGCTAATGATCTTTTTCGTAGAGATTGGCAATCCTTGGCATATAGGCTGACCTATTAGGAGCTGGATAGCTTTAATCGGGAGCAGATATTTATAGTACTTTATTCTTTTAGAAGTAAACTAGTTAGTTGTGACTAAAGCACAATCAAGAGTGAACTACATTATGAGAAAAGAATGTAAATAAGCAGCCATCGTCTGCCCAGAAAAGAAAAGTCTGTTTGAAAACATGAGATCACACAGGCACACAATGCTACACAACTTGTGATATTTGTGAGAGGCATCAACAATGAATTCCCCATTACAGAGGAGTTAGTCTCTTTAGTAGCAGTGAAGGGAAAAACAACTGGGGCTGATATCCAGTGAGAGGTTGAATAGTGATAAATGACATTGGTTTGAAATATGACCAGCTCTGTGGACTAACTAACAGCAGACCCTTAATGGTGGGATGAATAAATGGTATCATTGCCTTGATGGAGAAGGCATAAGCAAATGTAGGCATCACAGACACACCAATAAAAACATATTGCATCATCTACCAGGAAGCATGGAGTGCAAAGTCGCTGAAAATGCAGGATGTGATGCACACTGTCATTAAAATCATGAACTTTGTGTGAAAGCAGAGCCTGAAACACAGACAGTTTCAACAACTGCTACCGGAAATGTATGCTGAAAATGGCAATTTGTCATATTATTGTGAAGTCTGCGTCTATGTACTTCATAACGAAATAGCTGTGTTTGTTGCACTCTTCTACACATACAATTCGAAACAAGTTCATATTTTGGTAGCATTTGTCACAGCTGTCCCAAAACCGTATATTTTGAAAGGCTGTTTAAAAAGAACTTCTGCCAGTGGGAGGAGGGACCCCCAACCACGCTGCGCTTTGTGCCTCATCCGGCCTGCCGACCAAGTCCAGTTTTATGATTTGGACCTTCACTCAAAAAAGGATGCCGACCACTGATTTAAAATGATTAAGAATTGTAATTTCTTTAGTTTCTATTTTAATATTTACCATTGTCAAACAAATTCATTTGTACTCAGTAAAGGCAGCTTATTAATAATAGCATGCAAATATCACATATTGTTATTTATGTGTTAACTATTTACTGGTTTTGGCATGTATCAAATAGGACTACTGATTGAACATTAATACATTATACTGACCTTACATCACAACATGTTAGACACGGCAGATGACGTAGGTTAGCTGTAATATGCTGCAAGACAACCACGCTTTCAGGCTCCTCATTGCTTATGTGACCATTACATTTGAAATAAAATTCCTGTAACAAAAATAAATGTCATAATCAATTGCAACATAAATAAAGGGAAGTTCCTTTGCTCTTATGATAAATCAAGAATGAATAAAAAAGCAAATTACACGAATACATACTGCTTTGTCCCCAGCACAGTTCTCTGACAAACAGTGACCATATATCTGTCCTAGTTTTAAGACACATTGCCAACATCCTGGCTCCTAAAAAGGAATTGCGATATATTTATTTAGATGACTATTTAAGCATGAAATAGCAATAATACTGTGAAACAGATTTACTCTAGAAATATAATTACACATCCTTTTGCTCAGCTTTGGATATTTAAATAACACACACACACACACACACACACATATATATATATATATATGTATATATATATAATGAGGAAGTATAATTCTCATCAGCTATCTTTTTTACCTGTGTTATCTCCATGATACCTTCCTTGCACATGGAACATCTAACACGGATACGACCTGGACAGAGTTTGTTGCACAGAGACTTACAGTAGACATAATACAAACTGTATTTTTGTTTATATGGCGAGACAAGTTCTGAAAATATAAACATTTGCTTAGAAACATTTATTTATACATTGACACCTCACATCATTCTCATTCTAATATCACAGGGCGCCTTCGCAGGGCAGGAAAAATCAGTATCCCGGGACGTGTGGATTTTGTCTTTGGGCTAGTGAGTAGTCTAAAACACTAGCCTGGTAGGCAAGATACGCTGTAGTCTCAAGTTCATTTTCTGTAGAATGATTTTCCGCTGTTTTGGAGCTCTGCAGTGGAATAGTATCATAGCTTAAAACATGCGTGCCGATACCTCATCAATGGTCACAAAAAAACACTGTTCCCGATTGTAGGCTGGATTGTAGACCAATTTACAGCAGAAAATGGGTCATGATAAACGACAAATATTTATAATCTGATGGTCTCCAGATCTGAAATAATGCTAAAATCTATTGCTGTAACCATTTCAGATGTCATATTTATCACTATTTACTGAATATAGGAACCATACTTGAAGGATGGGAGAGATTTTGGTGAGCTGGTGATCTTGGCTGGTAAACATACAATTGCATTAAGATGGGTCATGTGACTCAAATACTCTCTCCTGATTGGCCAGTTATATTTGTTTCCAGCAAATAAAAGCACATGGTCTTGTTTATATGGTGGATTTCTGTCCCTTTCTTGTTTATTTGTTTGATCACTAGTTTTTTCTCTCCATTTTATGTTAATATTATGACATAATATAGCATATTAACTGTTTTCATACCTTGCTGAAGGAATTTTGGTAAATTAATTTCTTCCTTGATCCTCTGTGTATGAATTATTACTGTCTTTGTTTACTATTTTGTGCTTCCCTTATCACCTCTCCAGCCACAAGAAGAAAATTCCTAGTCAGATTTTGGACATGAAATTTTTGATGTACCAAATCTACCTGAATTAGTACTTGAATGTTCAGCTCATTTGCTTTAATTGGTATACTTCTCTTTATAACTTAAATGCATATCAAATCAAATTCTTTAACCAACTTTAAAAAAAGGAAACATGTGTTTACACATTGTGTATGCACTTGCTTCAAGTCATTATTTTACAAGGTATTGTTCTGTTTCAGTCCTTGAAGTTCTATTATGATGAGATATCATGTAAACAGGCCAATCTCTTGGTTACAGATTTACTGGTGTTATCTGTTACAGTAGTCAATGCACGTGTCTATTACATCTTTGGGTATATTCTGTCTAACTTTAAACAGTTCACTGATCTGGACTAAATGTCATATTTTTGTAGTAGTGGTTGTTTAGAGTTCGAAGCAATTTGGGTCATTCTTTCCATTTGATAACAAATGACTGATTGTAACTATAGATGAACCTGTGGCACAAAAGATTTGATGCCGCTTATTGTATGAAAGTACTAATTTCTCTATCTCTAACATGTTAACGCAAACATAAACATTGTTAATATTCCATGTATATTCTCTGTTCTCAGTTGAGCAGGCCTATATTGCATGGTCTATATTATTGAGGTGTAGACTTTAAATGAACTTATAATTGTTTTAGTTAATATATGATAAACGGACATGATGAATATATGGTGAAGTGTGTTATGGTTGCGTTATAATAGCTGAATATATCATTATATGTATATATCCAAATAAATAAACATTTATGGACTATGATAAACTGACATGATGAAAGTATGGTTGTATGCATTTACCTCATGTGTACCTAATTGTTTTCATTAAAAAAACTTGTGAAAATTACGCCTTCCACACACAAAGCTGTGAAATAACCATAACCACGTTCAATTATGTTCTGATCAGCTGTCAAGTGATCGCAAATTGTAGGCTATGAATTAATTAAGTGACTGGGCTGTGAAATCACTTAATTATTTATTTACAGTTTCAGAGCTTCGTTTTTTTCGATATCATGCGTGCACAATTAAAGTGTTAATTAATAAAAGAGTGTGCGATCATGTAACATATAGTACTAGTATTGGCAATTCATTTCAACCATGCGCACACATGTACATGATCACATGTGGACAACGAGAGAGCTTTTGTTTATCTGAGAAATACCTCCGGTCGCTGGTGGCGCCACTGGTTCACAATTCAACATGGCGCGGCAAGAGTAACACCTCTCTATACTTAGGCTATCTGCTTTAAGTATGCACAATTGTTGTTTGTTCTTCATAGTGCACGATGAGATATCAGGGAATAAATTCAGGAATACATTTTGTGAATTTTTCAACTAATCCTAAAAATAATAAATTTGTATTGTCTATCAGATAAAATATATACTTATGTCTCTTGGAGTGATTTTCCAATAAATAACCTATAGTTATGAAGTATATTAAATTTGATACCTATTTTGTGGTAGTTGTTAAACAAATATATCTGAATCAAACTGTTATTTTACT
>Ga0256913_10001748_pt1 | contig 11105 bp, 6 predicted proteins | sample Axial_MatmetaG_FD_185970 | JGI IMG/M metagenome (GOLD analysis project Ga0256913, IMG submission 185970) | Deep-sea worm associated microbial mat communities from Axial Seamount, Juan de Fuca Ridge, Pacific Ocean - Axial_Mat | ecosystem: Environmental > Aquatic > Marine > Oceanic > Microbial...
TGGAGTAGCAAGTGTAATAAATACTTATAATAACTCAGCTTCATTAGATGGAGAATTACTACCTGAAGGAACTACCACAATAACTTGGATAATTACCGACAATAGTGGAAATATTGACTCTTGTAGTTTTGATGTACAAGTTGATAACTTTGTAGGAATAAACACCGTTTCGCAAAACGAAACAAAAATATATCCAAATCCTGCACATAATTACATCGTCATTGCGAGCAAAGCGAAGCAATCTGTTCAGAATTATGAGATTTTAGATATAACAGGAAAACTTGTACTCACATCGTCATTGCGAGAAGTAACAACGAAACAATCTCAACAAATTGATGTAAGCAATCTTAAAACTGGAATATATTATGTAAAACTAACAACAAATAATACAAGTGAAGTTGTACGATTTGTAAAAAAGTAAAAAGTGTAGTTTTTTCTCATGGGAAAGAGGAAGCATTAATATTCTTCTTTCCCTATTTGTTAAAAATGGCTATATTTGCTTTTCAATAAATGTATAATAATGAAAAATTTAGCATTCTTTATAATAATCTTTTTTAGCTTTTCAGGTATTTATGCTCAAGAAACAGCTGATGTTATAAAAAAAGGATTTATAATAATCCATGCAAGTAAAGATTATAATTTGGCAAAACGAGTAGCCGAAGAAGCAAGTAAACACCTTAAATATGAGATTAATTATAGAGATTTAGAATATAATAAATTTTTAGGTTTATCGTTACCAAAATCTGTATGCGATAGTAATGGATTTGAATATCCGGCATATATTCAAAGAGGTAGAGGTAATAATGGAAATTTTATTTCTGTTGAATATACAAATGCGTATAATAATTTTACATTAGGATATTATATTGTTGTAGTGGCATCATATGAAAAAGGCAATAGTAAATTAAAGGAAACATTAAAATTTGTAAAGAAACATTACGAAAGTGCTTATATAAAATATACCGATATTTATATGGGATGTATTCATTAAAATAATAAATAACTAAAAAATATATCATGAAAAAAACAACACTAATTTTAACCATGTTTTTGGCAATAACAAACTTATTTGCCCAAAGCCCAAACAGTTTTAAATATCAAACAGTAGTAAGAGATTTTTCTGGAAATATTATGGAGAACCATAATGTAAGTTTTCAGTTTAGTATTTTGCAAGCTTCTGCAACAGGAACTGCGGTTTATACCGAAACACATGCAGTTACTACAAACGAATTTGGTTTAGTAAACCTAAATATTGGAGCAGGGACAACATCAGACGATTTTTCTGCGATAGATTGGAGTAATGGTCCATACTTTATTAAAGTAGAACTTGATGAAAATGGAGGAACAGCATTTGCCGAGATGGGAACAGCTCAACTATTATCGGTACCTTATGCAATGTATGCAAAGGATGTTGCAAATAAAGACGATGACGATGCCGACCCAAACAACGAATTACAAACAATTGATAAAACAGGTAATACTGTTACACTTTCTGATGGTGGTGGAAGTTTTACCGATGAAGTTGATGATGCAGATAACAGTGCAACAAACGAATTACAAGTATTAAATTTTTCTAATGATACACTTTATCTTGATAATGGCGGACAAGTTTATTTAGGAGAATACTCCAGTTTATGGGGGCAAAATGATACAAATATATATTACAATAACGGCTGGGTAGGAGTTGGAACAGAAACCCCTAGCGGAATGATGGTTGTTCAAGGTGACGAAGGAGTAAATCCCGATTCAGCAATTTTTGAAGTAAAAAACAAAGAAGGACAAACAATTTTTGCAGTTTACGATGGAGGTGTAAGAATTTGGGTAGATGATACCGGAGCAAAAGCAAATACAGATAAAGGAGGATTTGCAGTTGGTGGTTATCGTTTAAACAAATCGATATCGAGCGAATATTTAAGAGTAACACCTGATAGTGTACGAGTTTATATCCGCGAAGACGATGGAACAAAAGCAAACACAGACAAAGGTGGTTTTGCTGTTGGTGGTTATAGGTTGAACAAATCTACACCAAGCCAATATTTTAATATTAATGCAAACTTAGAAGCAGATACATTAAACCCAAGTGAAGCAAGAATATATTGGTATCCACTAAAAGAGGCCTTTATGTCTGGTAGAGTATTAGTAGAATCTGCCGATTCTGTAGGTTTAAATTCATGGGCAAGTGGTTACGAAAGTAAATCGATAGGAGATTATTCTCAAGCATTAGGTTATAAGGCAAGAGCTTTTGGTGAAAACTCAACAGCTATTGGCTACGAGGCAAATTCAGATGGTTTAAATGCAATTGCATTTGGAAATAATGTTCATGCTAATGGAAATAGTTCAGTCGCTATTGGCTACGAGGCTGTAGCTAGTGGTATTGGTTCAATGGCAATAGGTTGTGTTGGACTTGCGTATTCAGATGGAGTGTATCATTTAGTGGATGCTCCACATGCAATAAATGATCATTCGTATGCCTTTGGAATGGGATGTTTAGCGAGTGGAAAATCATCTTTTGCTTTTGGTATTCAAACAGAAGCAAGTTTTCATAATGCAACGGCATTTGGATATAAAACAAAATCTATTAGTTACACATCAACTTCAATGGGATACGAAACTAAAGCAAGTGGTTATTATTCTACATCCACAGGCTTTAATACAATTGCAAAATCGTATAATGAATTTGTTGTTGGTAGGTACAATGATACAACTATATCTAACACAACTAGTTCTTGGGTAGATTCTGAACCTCTTTTTATTATTGGTAATGGCGACGAAGTAACAAGCCATAATGCTATGATGGTCTTAAAAAATGGAAATGTAGGTATTAATACTAATTCTCCGGAAGCTCCATTAGATATAGAAACAAATTCAAGCGGCTATGCTTTACATATTGAAGAAAGTGGTACAGGAACCGAGGAGTGGCAATTAGGAGTTAACTCTTTGGGAGATTTAAATTTCTTTGATGGTACTACTATTAGAGCTGTTTTTAAAGATTATGGTTATTTGGGAATAGGAACTACAGCACCCGGTTCACATAGATTATCTGTTGCATCTGGAGTAGGTGGAACAAGTGGGTCTACAGGTTTTTTTAGCAATACTAGTTCTAGTGGACTGGCATTGATAGTTGAAAATTCTAGTAATAGTTCATCAGATAATACATTATTAGTTTCACAAAAAGGAACAGGCGATATTGTAAGTTTTGATTCTTATCATGGAACTGGAAGTTGGGATAGAGAATTTAAGTTTACAAATAATGGTGATGGTCGCTGTGATGGTAGTTGGATTGCCGGTGGTGCCGATTATGCCGAGTTTTTCCCAAAAGCAGATATTAATACAGAATATGAGGTTGGAGATATTATTACAATGTCGCCAAACAAAACTTATACTGTAGAAGGAGCAACAAAAGAAAATGCTCAATTAATAATTGGTGTTTATTCATCAAATCCTGCAATAGTAGGAAATGCAGAAGCAGAGAAAGACCCTGAAAACTCAGTTCTTGTTGGTATGGTTGGTGTAATTAAAACAAAAGTTAATACCGAAAACGGAGCAATTAAAATTGGAGATTATATTACTATTTCATCAACACCAAAAGTAGGAATGAAAGCTACAAAAAACTGTATGATTGTAGGTAGAGCAATGGATAATTACGATAGCGAAGGAACAGGAATAATTAATGTTTTAGTTGAAACAGATTGGTATTATAATACCGAAGAGGGCAACATCACAAGTAGCGAAATTAAAAATACACTTAATAAACAACAATCTGATATTGAAATACTAAAAGCCGAAATAGAACAGCTTAAACAAATATTAGAAATAAACGCAGAAAAATAAACTACCTTTTCTGAAAGTAAAACTGTGTGTTGAGATAAGCACAATATTTATATATCTCTGTGTTAATTAATACTTTACAGATTTTCATGAGTTTTTCGGTGAATTAATGCGGTTTATATTAAGAATAATAACTATATTTACACCTCAAAAAAACTAAAAAACATGAAAAAACTAACAACAATATTAATAATTGTAGCAACAATCTCAAGTATTTTTGCCCAAACACCAAACAGTTTTAAATATCAAACTGTAGTTAGAAATGCAACAGGAGTTGTATTACCAAATCAAGATATTAGTTTTCAGATTAGTATTTTGCAATCTTCTGCAACGGGAACTGCGGTTTATACCGAAACACATTTAGTAACAACCAACGATTTTGGCTTAGTAAACCTAAACATTGGAGCAGGAACAACATCAGACGATTTTTCTACAATAGATTGGAGTAACGGTCCATTTTTTATTAAAGTAGAACTTGATGAAAATGGGGGAACAGCCTATGCCGAGATGGGAACAGCTCAACTATTATCGGTGCCTTATGCAATGTATGCAAACGATGTTGCAAATAAAGACGATGCAGATGCCGACCCAAACAACGAACTTCAAATAATGAACTTTTCTAACGATACACTTTATCTTGATAATGGCGGACAAGTTTATTTAGGAGAATACTCAAGCCTTTGGGGGCAAAATGATACAAATATATATTATAACAACGGCTGGGTAGGAGTTGGAACAGAAACACCTAGCGGAATGATGGTTGTTCAAGGAGACGAAGGAGTAAATCCCGATTCAGCAATTTTTGAAGTAAAAAACAAAGAAGGACAAACCATTTTTGCAGTTTACGATGGAGGTGTAAGAATTTGGGTAGATGATACCGGAGCAAAATCTAATACAGATAAAGGAGGATTTGCAGTTGGTGGTTATCGTTTAAACAAATCGATATCGAGCGAATATTTAAGAGTAACACCTGATAGTGTACGAGTTTATATCCGCGAAGACGATGGAACAAAAGCAAACACCGACAAAGGAGGATTTGCAGTTGGTGGTTATCGTTTAAATAAATCTACAACAAGCGAATATTTTAATATAAATCCAAACTTAAATGCAGATACATTAAACCCAAGTGAAGCAAGAATATATTGGTATCCACTAAAAGAGGCATTTATGTCCGGTAGAGTTTTAGTAGAATCTGTTGATAGTGTTGGCTTAAACTCATGGGCAACAGGTTATGAGAGTAAAAGTATAGGAGATTACTCACAGGCACTAGGATATAGTGCAAGAGCAAAAGGAGATAATTCAACAGCAATAGGGAATTATGCTTTTGCAAAAGGAGATAATTCTTTTGCATTAGGAGATTCAGCCATAGCTACCGGTATAGCATCTTATGCTATTGGTGCTGTAGCAAGAGATACATTAGGAAATCCTTTAAGTTTCTCAACCTTGGCATCTGGAAATTATTCATTTGCTATAGGAAATGGTGCTAAATCTACAGATTTAGGTGCATTAAGTTTTGGTTCGGAAGCTTTATCTACAGGAAAATTCTCAATAGCTATGGGAGTTCATTCTAAAGCTTATAAAGATTATGCCGTTGCTATCGGAAAAGATATTTATAATAATGGTAAATATGGTGTTGCAATAGGGCAAGCAGATACAGTAGGTGGGGATAATAGTATTTCTATTGGTGTTGGAAATAATGCAGCAGGAACTCATAGTATTGCAATGGGAACTAATAATGTTGCCGGAGGCTTATGGGGAGGAGGTGTTTCTATAGGTTCGCAAAATAATGCAGGAGGATTTATAGGAACAGGTTTTGCAATAGGAAATAGCTGTTATTCCACAGCATTAGGTGTTTCCATGTCCTTTGGAATGTATGATACAACTTACGGAAGAAACTGTTTTGCCTTTGGAGAACGTGCAATTGTTGGTTCTCCAAATGGAACTTCTTTAAGCAACTCTGCTTTATTTAATATGTCTGATATAAACAACGAAGTTACAGAAGATAATGTATTCTCAATTATGGGAGCTAAAGTTGGTATTGGAACAACTAGCCCAGATTATAATTTACATGTTGTTGGTAGTCCAACATTGGCTTCTATATTAATTGCTCCAAATGAGAGTACAAGTGGCGGTGATGCTGAATTGCTTCTGGCTGAAGATGATGAATATGACTATGGAATGTCATTGTTTTATGATGGTGGACTAAACCAATTACAAGTAAAAGGTAAATCCGGTACTACTAATTATGGACCTTGGCTCACAATAAGTAGAAACGATGGAAAAATAACAATGCCAGCAGTTTATAATGATGCTGTAGGTTCAACAAATAGAGATTTATATATAGATAATACTGGTTTAATAGGATATTTATCATCAGCACGTAGATTTAAAAAGCAAATTAAAACAATGGAGAATGTTGATTGGTTATATAAATTACGTCCTGTTAATTACTTATACAAAGCTGATAAAAATGGAATTAAACAATATGGATTAATTGCCGAAGAGGTTGAAGCAATAAATCCATTATTTGTAAGCTATAATAAAGAAGGTGTTATAGAGACTGTAAATTATAGTCAATTAATTACACCTATGTTAAAAGCTATTCAAGATTTAAAGCAAGAGAATATAGAGTTAAAAGGCAAAATTTCAGAAATCGATGTTCTAAAAGCCGAAATAGAACAGCTTAAACAAATATTAGAAGTAAAAGCTGAAAAATAATTTATTGAAAGTTTTAAATATTTGACACTGTCCTAGTAAGTGTGTAAACAAAAAAGTTTAATATTAACTTTATAGGATACTCCAAATACCTAAAAGAATTACTTAAGATAACACTTTATTAATGATATTAAAATTTGGAACTATTCTTCTGTTTCATCTATTGGAGTATAAGTGGTTTCTCCACCCATATCGCAAGTGCCTGTAAAAATAGCATTTGGTTCAACAGCAAGTTTGTTTGTTTTAATATTTCCATAAACTTTTGCAGTAGATTTTAAAGATAAGACTTCAGCAACAATAATTTCTCCTTTAATTGTACCTGAAACATCAGCATTATTACAAACAATCTTACCTTCAATATCACCGGTTGTTCCAATAACTATTTTTCCTTTAGTAATAAGATTGCCTTTTAAACCACCATCTATTCTAATATCACTAGATGTTTCAACATCACCAGTAATTTTAGTACCTGCTCCAATAATATTAATTACGCTGTTATCTACTTGAATATTCTTTGCCATTTTTTTACAGTTTAATACACAAAAGTATTAAAAATATATTTAATATCCCAAAACGCTATATAAATTAAAAAGGGCAATCGGGGAGACTGACCTTTTTAAAAACACACACTATGAAAAGTAATCTGTAAAACCAAATGAGATGTTAGTTATTATTTTTTACTTACACCGGTACAAATGTATAGATAAAAAAGATGTGTAAATAGGTACAATTTAAAAATGGCTTTAGGGATTTTAAAACTGGTTGATTTAATTTTAAAACTGGTATTCTAATACTTGTTTTAAAACGCAGTTTTTACACTTATTTACTTTTTACTTTTAAATTAACAAAAAAATATTACTTTTATACTTGATTTCTTTACTAATTTAATAATGAAAAATATATTTATAATTATAACATTATTACTTATATATGCAAATACTACATATGCAGATACCAGCTACATAGATTCTACAGAAAACTCTTCTGTTAATGTAATTGCAAAAGAAATAAAAAAAGAATTAAATTTAGGTGATTATTATAAAAATAATAATAATGTTATTAAAGCATATGAAGTATACAATACTGCATTATTAAAATCTCAGAAATTAGATAATAAAAATTTAATGTATATTTCATATACCCGTTTGGGTTTATTATATGAAAGAATTGGTAATTATAAATTATCTGCAGAAAATCAAATAAAAGCATTAAATATTGCCGATAATCTATCAGATAATTGGAAAAAAGCAAGATCTTATAATTATCTGGGAAATATCTTTATTTTAGAAAAGGATTATACTCAAGCATACGATTATTTTATTAAAAGTGCTAAAATAGATCAAGAGCTTAAAAACGACAAAGGTATAGCCGGAACATATAATAATATTGGAGAAGTTTATAGATATCAAGAGCAATATGACAAAGCATTGAAATACTACAAAAAAGCAATTCCAATAAACAGAAGAATGAGAAACAACCAATGGTTAGCAATTAATTACGAAAATATTGGTTCTGTTTATTTTAAAAGAGGCGACAATAAAGAAGCATTAAGATACTTTTCTTTGGCTCTAAATCATGCCAAAATTATTAATGATTACGAAGGATTATCTTCTATATATAATAATATTGGAGAACTATACTTAAATCAAAATAAAAATGATTTGGCTTTAAAATATTTAACTTTAGCTTATAAATATGCATCAAAAATATCTGCAACATTATTTATAAAAAACTCTGCATTTAATTTAAGTAAAGCATATAGCATAAAAGAAAATTATAAAAAAGCATATCAATATTTTAAAATATATCAAGAAGCTGAAACAAAACTAAATGAGAATCTCAGGACTAAAAGAATTAGCCAAATAGTGGCCGAATATCAATTAGACAGAAAAGAAAAAGAAAACGAATATTTAAAAAAGAAGAATGAATTTGATAGATTAAAACAATATGCATTAATCCTTATCATTATATTAATTTTTGTAATAGGGCTACTTATGTTTACACGTTTAAGAACTAAACAAAAAAAGACTCAAGAATTATTAGAACAAAATAAATTGATTATTAAAACAGAAAAAACACTTGCAGAAATAGAATTAAAAAACATTGAATTAGAAAAAGAAAAACTAAGTCAAGAATTAAATTATCAGAAAAAAGAACTTGTAAACTTTGCCCTTCATATAATTCATAAAAACGATTTTCTAATAAGTGTAAAAAACGAGTTAAAAAAAATTAGAACTAACGATGTTAAAACAGGGAAGCAGATTCGTGAGTTGCTATTAAAAATAAATCAAAGTCAAAAAATTAATGCTGATTTAGAAGAGTTTCAACAAAATGTTGAACGTGCAAACAAAGATTTTCTTGATGCATTAAATAATAATTTTCCGGACTTAACAAAAAACGAAAAACGCTTAGCAGCATTACTTCGAATAGATTTGTCGTCTAAAGAAATTGCCTCGTTAAGTAATATATCTATTAAAGCTGTAGAAATGGGAAGATACAGATTACGAAAAAAATTAGATTTAGGAACGAACGAAAGTCTTACGGATTTTTTTCAAGAAATCACCTCAAATAAATAATAAATCCTTTAAAAAATAGTTATAATAATTTACTTATCTTTACACACAATTATGCGTATAATAATATTAATATATTTTGTTTTTTTATTTCAGCTAATCTTTTCTCAAACTGCACCTAATAAATATTGGGTTAAGTTAAAAGATAAAAACTACAATCAATATAGTATAAGTAATCCTGAGGAATTTTTATCAAAAAGAGCTATTGATAGAAGAAATAGACACAATATTGCGATAGAAGAAAACGATTTACCTATTACAAAAGTTTATATTGATAGCATTGAACAAACAGGAGCAAGAATAATCTTAAAATCAAAATGGTTTAATGCTGTTACTATAGAAACCGATAATAATAGTGTGCTAGATGCTATTGAAAATCTAAGTTTTGTAGATTATATTGAATATTATACAAAAAGTTATAATAAAGAAACTGATATAAATAAAGCAAAATCAATAAACGATTATTACGATTATGGGGATGCATACACACAAATAAACATTCATAGTGGCGAAATTTTGCACAATATGGGATATAGAGGACAAGGCATGTTGATTGCCGTAATAGATGCAGGATTCACAAATGTAAATACTTTAGAGGCATTTGCACCACTTTTTAATGAAGGTAGAATTATTGCAACTCGCGATTTTGTCGATGGTGATGATGATGTATATCATGCAAATACACATGGACAGATGGTTTTGTCAACAATTGCATTAAGTTTAAATAACGAATTAGTAGGTACAGCTCCCGAAGCAAATTTCGTATTGTTACGTTCAGAAGATGGAGCAAGTGAATATAAAATTGAGGAAGATAATTGGATTTCGGCAGCAGAATTTGCCGATAGCATAGGTGTTGATGTAATAAATACATCTTTGGGATATAATATTTATGATGATATTGCTCAAAGTTACACATATTCTGATATGAATGGAGAAACAGCAAGAATAAGTATTGGAGCAGATATTTGTACATCTAAAGGAATTGCAATAGTTGTAAGTGCAGGAAATGAAGGATCAAGTTCGTGGCATTATATAACTGCTCCGGCTGATGCTCGTTCTGTTTTAGCAGTTGGGGCTATTAGTTCAACTGAAACTATTGCAAGTTTTAGTTCAAGAGGTCCAAGCTCAGATGGTAGAACAAAACCTGATGTTGTTGCAATTGGGTCGTCGGCAACTGTTTTAAGTACAAATGGAGATGTTACAACCGGCTATGGAACATCTTTTGCTGCACCAATTATAGCAGGGTTGGTAGCTTGTTTGTGGCAAGTAAATCCAGAAATCAGTAATACAGAGCTTTTCGATGTAATAAAACAATGTAGTTCGCAATACGAAAACCCTGATAATAATTACGGATATGGAATACCTAATTTTTATAAAGCTTATACTAAAATAAAAATAAATATAAATTCTGATGAGGTTTATTTAAGTTCTGAGAATCCATTTAACAACGAAATTAATTTCGTTGTTAAATCAGTTGACGAAGATAATATAAGAATTGTTTTTAGCGATATTCTTGGTAGAATTATTTATTCTGATCAAAAAAAAGCCTATGCCGATTCTGTAAATAAATACATTATTAATGATGTTTCGCACTTAGCAGAAGGTATTTATATGCTTAAAGTATATCATTCTAATAAGGAGTATGAATTTAAGATGATGAAAAATTAAAATTTTCTATTTTAATCATAAAAAATTTACTTGTATTATTTCGTCAATTACAAAAATTATAATATTTTTGCACAATCTTTAAGAGATGCGAGCGTAGCTCAGTTGGTAGAGCTATAGCCTTCCAAGCTATAGGTCGCGAGTTCGAGTCTCGTCGCTCGCTCTAAAAAGTAAAATGCTGCTCAATTTTTGAGTAGCATTTTTACTTTTATAAAAATCATACATAATTGTCTAACCCATATTATTAACCTGAGTTCGATTAATAATTTAATTCTCAGAAAACCAAAAGGGCATTAGATTTATGCTAAAAATCAAGAAATTATA
>Ga0256913_10001749_pt1 | contig 11103 bp, 12 predicted proteins | sample Axial_MatmetaG_FD_185970 | JGI IMG/M metagenome (GOLD analysis project Ga0256913, IMG submission 185970) | Deep-sea worm associated microbial mat communities from Axial Seamount, Juan de Fuca Ridge, Pacific Ocean - Axial_Mat | ecosystem: Environmental > Aquatic > Marine > Oceanic > Microbial...
CGGTTAGCCGGCATTCTCTTTTTTAACAACCTTTTCCGTTAACGTATCAAACAGCGAAGAATCGATGTTTTTATTTAAAACATCTTTGATTTTTTCTTTTGCTTTCGATTTAACCTCAGGGGTAATCGAATCGGCCACACTTCCAAGGGCATAACTTAAAAAAGCCGCATCATCCGTAAATCCTAAAACCGGAATTATATCAGCGATAAGGTCGGCCGGTAAAATAAAATATCCCAAGGCAGCCATAATAATCAGCTTATTTCGCAACGGCACGTTTTTGTCCGACAGCAAATAAAACAAAAGCATAACATAAAACAGCACTTCAACCCCGATTTTTAAACCAACCTTGCTGATTTTTTCAAAAAGGTTGGTTTCGGAATAGAGTTCAACATATTTTCGTAAGGTTGAAAAGTTTCCCTGCTTTTTATATTCGTTTTGCCAATGATACATACTTTTATAAAAGGTTTGTGTGCCAAAGATACTAATAAATTAACTATTGAAAAATATTACCGTTTACCGGATAAATAACGGTAAAGAGCTTATTTGTCCGGTAAATACAGAAAATCAGGGAATTTTGTTTTAGTTTTATTAAAAGAAATATTTTGCCGGATTATTGTTGTTTCTGTACCCATTCCATTTCGTGTAATTCGTTTTTTTGGATTAGGTGGCCGGGGTTTTTAATTTTTGCCATGTCGAGTTTAAAAACGGCGGTAACCATTTTTATTTTTCGTAAAGCGGTAACCATTTCGTTAAGCTGTTGCGTGTCGTAATTATTTTCGAGAATAATAAAATAGTCGATTTGCTTAAATTCGGGTAACAGTTTGTTTGAGCGGTGATGGTTTCCAATCAGGTAGAGCTTTATTTTCAAATCTTCGCTAAAGCAGTAAAACCAAGGGTATTTACGGGTCTTTCCGCCGCTGCTGTTAAACGCAAAATCTTCGTATTTTGTGAAACGAATATGCAGAGCCATATTAATATGATGGGCAAGCCGGTAATCGGAACCGGTTGAAACAATTCCCAAAATATTATACTCATCGGCATAATTAATTTCCGTATCTATTTTATTTATCACAATGATGTTTTAAACATCATCAAAAATAGAACAAAATACATTTTCAACAAATCAAATCAGGAAGGAATCGGAAGCTTTAATTTATTCCATGCTTTTTCGGCTGCCAGTTTTTCGGCTCCTTTTATCGAAAAATCTTTGGCGGTTGCAACGGATTTGCCGTCAACCATTACTTCAACAATGTACTGTTTGTCGTGTTTATCTTTTATTTCATCCAGCAAATTAAAAAGCAGTTGATGTTTTTCTTTTTGCGACCACTCAATCAGTTTACTTTTATAATTGATGTCGGCATTAATAAGATTATCAATGTCGAAATGAACCGTAACAATACGGTTGATAATTATTTTTTTTGAGAATTTATAACCTTTATCAAGATAGAGGGCACCGATAAATGCTTCAAAAGCATCGCCGGCAGCTGATTTACCATGATTGTTTTTGGTTTCGGAAATAAGGATAAGTTTTGAAAGGCCCAGTTTGTGCGACAGCTTGTTTAACGAGGAGCGGCTTACAATTTTCGATCGCATTTCGGTAAGAAAACCCTCGTTTTCGTAAGGGAACCGTTTAAACAAAAACTCGGCAACCACGGCACCCAGCACGGCATCGCCGAGATATTCGAGCCGTTCGTTATTAATTCGCAGCCCGTTAATTTTGTTGAGCGACACCGATTTGTGGCGTAACGCCAGTTTATATAAAAAAATATTTCCGGGATAAAACCCAAAAATATTTTTAATTGAAAGTCTTAAATCTTTATCTTTCGAGAAGCGGGTTCTTAAAAAATCTTTCAGAAACAAAACGAATGGTGTTTACCGAACAAATTTTTTAAAGATAATGGATGCGTTATGTCCGCCAAAGCCGAATGTGTTACTAAGGGCCGCATTAACGGTGCGTTTAACCGCTTTGTTGCCGAAAGTAAAATTGAGTTTACCGTCGATTTTCGGGTCGAGGTTAAACTGGTTAATGGTAGGCGGAATCATATCGTGTTTTACCGCAAGCAAAGCGGCAATTGCTTCAACAGCACCGGCACCTCCCAAAAGGTGTCCTGTCATTGATTTGGTTGAATTGATGTTGATGTTATAAGCATGTTCGCCAAAAAGTTTAATAATGGCAAGCGGTTCTACAACATCACCTACAGGGGTGGAGGTTCCGTGTGTATTGATGTGGTCAATATCTTCGAGCTTCAGGCCCGAATCTTCAACGGCTGCTTTCATACACAGGTAGGCACCGTATCCTTCGGGATGCGGGGCTGTCATGTGGTGGGCATCGCCCGAAAGACCGGCTCCTGCAACTTCGCCATAAATTTTCGCTCCTCTGGCCAACGCATGTTCCAGCTCTTCAAAAATAAGACCGGCACCACCCTCGGCCATAACAAATCCATCGCGGTCAACATCAAACGGACGGGATGCCGTTTTCGGATCGTCGTTACGTGTTGAGATGGCGTGCATGGCATTAAAACCGCCTACACCTACCGGTGTAACGGCAGCTTCGGAACCTCCCACAACAAATGCACTGGCTTTGCCGAGCCGGATATAATTATAAGCATCCGATAAAGCATTTGCCGAAGAGGCACAAGCGGAAACGGTAGCAAAGTTAGGGCCTCTGAAGCCGAATTTAATGGAAATCTGACCGGCAGCAATGTCTGCGATCATTTTAGGAATAAAGAAAGGGTTAAACCGGGGGGTGCCGTCTCCTCTGGCAAAGCCCGTTACTTCTTGCTGGAAAGTGTCGAGTCCGCCGATACCGGCAGCCCAGATAACACCCACACGATCGCCGTCGATACCTGCATCGTTTAAGCCGGCATCCTTTATTGCTTCCGAAGCGGCAACAAAACCAAATTTTGCATAGCGATCCAGTTTGCGAGCCTCTTTGCGGTCAAAAAAGTCTTTTTCATCAAAACCTTTTACCTCGCAGGCAAATTTGGTTTTAAAATCCGTCGCGTCAAAATTTGTGATATCAGCGGCACCGCTTACCCCGTTAAGTAAACTCTCCCAATATTCGGGAGCAGTATTACCTATAGGGGTAATTGCACCGATACCGGTAACAACTACCCTCTTTAATTCCATAAAACTAAATTGATTGTCTACAGATGATTTTCAATGTAAGTAATAGCGTCGCCTACAGTTTCAATTTTTTCTGCTTCTTCATCAGGAATGGAAAGATTGAACTCTTTTTCAAATTCCATGATTAATTCAACAGTATCAAGTGAATCAGCGCCTAAATCGTTGGTGAAGCTTGCTTCATTGGTTACTTCACTCTCTTCTACGCCAAGCTTATCAACGATAATGCTTACAACTTTTGAATGTACGTCTGACATATTGTTTATTTTTTAAGGTTAAAACTGCTGCAAAGTAATGTATTAATGGTTTAAAAAACAAAAAAAATTAAAAATTTCAGGTTCATTTCATACCTTATATAATAAGGTGTGGATTTTTTTTTGTTTTATTTCCGTTTTCAATTGTTAATCAATGCGGATAAGGCTAATTTTGTAGCTGAAACAGAAATATTCATAATGAAAAAAGTTGTTCTTTTCGCATCGGGAAACGGTACCAATGTAGAGCGTATTGCCGAATACTTTGCAGAGTCTCCCCGGGTGGAGGTTTCCATGGTGTTTACCAATAACCCCAGGGCGGGGGTGTTAAAACGGGCTTTAAAAGCGGGCCTGCCTTCGCTGGTTTTTTCGCGCGACGATTTTTACCGTACTTCAAAAATTATTGACCGTTTAAAAGACATTAATCCCGATTTGATTGTTTTGGCAGGTTTTCTTTGGCTGGTTCCCGATGAACTCATTAAAGCATTTCCCCGCAAAATTATTAATATTCATCCGGCTTTGTTGCCCAAATACGGCGGTAAAGGTATGTACGGCGGTTATGTGCACCAGGCGGTTATTGGAAACGGGGAAAAAGAGTCGGGGATTACCATCCATTACGTGAATGAAAAATATGATGACGGACAAATCATCTTTCAGTCATCATTTAAATTGTCAGAAAACGAAACCCCGCAATCGCTGGCTGAAAAGATTCACCGGCAGGAATATGAACACTTCCCGAAAGTAATAGAGCGCCTGTTGTTGTAGCTGTCGGCTCTGTTTTTGCAGATTCATTTTGTTTTTTAAAAGTTTTTATATTTTACAACAAGTCGTTGGTTTTTGCTTCTGTTGTATCTGATTTCTGATTATTTAACACATTTATAGTGTTTTATTGAAAAAATAAGCGTTCCTTTGCCGCCTGAATTTTTTCTGTCGTAATTTATGGGGTAAATTGACGTGGTAAAAATTCCAAAACGGTGGCAATTTTGCCCGCATCAATTTAATAACATATTATGACTTTTGAAGAAATTAATATCCAACGTGATATTCTTAAGGCCATTGATGAGTTGGGATTTGTGAATCCTACACCCATTCAGGCCGAAACCATCCCGCATTTATTGGAAAACACCGATCAGGACCTGTTGGCTTTTGCCCAAACGGGAACGGGAAAAACCGCAGCCTTCGGACTGCCTGTTATTCAGCAAATCGATACCGACAGCAATCAAACCCAAAGCATCATACTTGCCCCCACGCGTGAACTTTGTATGCAAATTGCCCGGGATATGGAAACCTATTCCAAATATTCCAAAAAGCTCAATGTCGTTGCCGTTTATGGCGGTGCAAGCATCGAAACGCAAATGAAAGCACTGGGCAGAGGAGCCCATGTGGTGGTGGGTACCCCGGGAAGAACCCTCGATCTTATCAAGCGCAGGAAGCTTAAACTCCATAATGTTAGATGGCTGATACTGGACGAGGCCGACGAAATGTTAAACATGGGGTTTAAAGAAGAGCTGGATAAGATTTTGTCGGAAACACCCGAAAACAAACAAACGCTGCTGTTTTCGGCAACCATGCCAAAGGAGGTGGCCCGCATTGCCCGCGAATATATGCACAACCCCAAAGAGATAAGGGTGGGCGAAAAAAATGCCGGTGCCGAAAATGTTGAACATATTTACTATGTGGTTCGTGCCAACGATAAATATGCCGCACTAAAACGCATTGCCGATATCAATCCCGATATTTACGGTATTGTTTTTTGTCGTACCCGTCGCGATACCAAAGAAATTGCCGATAAACTGATAGAAGACGGATACAATGCCGATGCGCTGCATGGCGACCTGTCGCAGTCGCAACGCGATATGGTGATGCAGCGTTTCAGAAGCGGAAACCTGCAAATTCTGGTGGCAACCGATGTGGCAGCACGCGGCCTGGATGTTAATGATCTTACCCATATTATCAATTTCAATTTGCCCGACGATCCGGAAGTTTATGTTCATCGCAGCGGCAGAACCGGAAGGGCCGGAAAAAAAGGACTGTCGCTTACCATTGCCCATTCGCGCGAACTTTCAAAGATCAGAACGCTGGAAAAGATGGTGAAAAAACCCTTTAAAAAAGAACGGGTTCCGGGCGGCGTTGAAATTGTTGAAAAACGATTGATTAACCTGATTGATAAAATTCATAATACGGATGTGGATGAATCGAAGATTGCTCCCTATCTGGATGATATTTTTGCGAAACTTGAAGATTTGTCGAGGGAAGATTTGATAAAGAAATTTGTGGCGGTGGAGTTTACCCGTTTTTTGGAGTACTATAAAGGTGCCAAAGACATCAATATCGACGCTTCCGAATCCAAACGCGACAGAGGTGAGCGGGGTGAACGAAAACGCAGGGAGCGTGGTTCGGGAAACATGAGAATGTCGCGTTTTTATATTAACCTGGGAACAAAATCAAACATCAATCCTGCCTCGTTAATAGGTATTATTAATGATGTTACTGAAAATCGCGATATTGCCATAGGCAGGATTGAACTGATGAAAAAATTCTCGTTTTTTGAAGTGGACAGTCATTACGAAAAGGAGATCATCAGTTCGTTTCAGGATGTGGGCTATAAAGGACAGAGCATCATTGTTGAACTTTCAAACCCCAAACCCGAGGCCGCTGAAGATCGTTACGAAAAACGTCACAGCTTTGAAAAAAGAGACCGTAAGCGCGGTGCCCGGTCGTCGTCCAAAAGAAAAGAGCGAAACTCCGATAAAGGAAGAAGAGGCAGGAGAAGATAAGGAAAGACAGCTTTATAAGTTGTATGGGCTGATTCTAACCGGTATTTTACATATTCGTTTCTCTCGTCGTGATTCATAAGAAAATACCTTCTCTTATAACATTTTGATAATAGGGAGTTATTTTTTGTTTGTTATACCATTCGTGTTTTGAATAAACAAAAACCGAAAAAGGTTCGCCTGTTTCTAATTCCAATTCGTAAATGCCCTCCCGGAATTTTCGTTCTGTTTGTAAATCTACGGTGTAGTCGGTCAATATCAGAATGTCCCAGTCAGAATCTTTTCGTTCGTCTCCTCTTGCTCTTGAACCGTATAAAACAACCTCCGCTTTAGGGTCAATCACACTAACGGCTTTTCGGATTAATGCACTAATATATTCAGTTTCGGATTTCATGCTTCAAAAATAGTAATTATTGGCATCGGTTTATGAATCGTGGAAATTCCGATAAAATCTCAAATCTAACGGGCCGGTTGAGATAATTTTCTGTAAATTATTTTAAAAACCCGCTTTCGTCCAGTTCTTCGGCATCCATCTGTTTGAGAATGTCCAGCGTAAGCCGGGCCTCCTCTTCATCAACAACACTTATGGCACTGCCCACATGAACAAGTACATAATCGCCCTTCCGGGCTTCGGGAACCATGGCAAGGCTAACCTCTTTTACCACTCCGTCGAAGGATACTTTTGCAATTCTGAAAATATCATCGGCATTATTTTCGATGCTGATAATTTTTCCGGGTACGGCTAAACACATTGGCTTTTGTTTTTTTATTTTATCACTTTAAAACGAATCTTACAGCAGTTAATCATCCACGGTTATTGTCTTTATCCTTAACTCTTTTCCCTGAATGATATCTTTCATAATTCCGGAACATCCCGGGCATGAATCATAAAGGTTTTCCACCTCAAATACCAATCCGCAGGTTGTACATTTTGCCCTGCCTGCAATTTGCACTATTGTTTTTTTAGCATCTTCAAGCATGGTTCCTTTTACGGCAACAGGCCATGCAAATTCCAGCGCGTCCGGTTCAACACCCGAAAGTTTTCCTATCTCCAGTTCAATGTTCAGAATTTTACCGGCACCGGCGTTTTTTGCTTTTGATTCCGCCAAATCAACAATACCGACTGCTATGGATAACTCGTGCATTTATTAATTTATTTTTTACAAAATTAGTGTAAATAATATCGCAAAGTTACAAAATTGACCTATTTTTGTTAATTAATAAACAGTTAATTTGTGAAAGGTCAATCGGTAAATACATATCATATACATTTTGAAGGCATTGTACAGGGCGTAGGTTTTAGGCCGTTTGTTTTCAGGTATGCAAAAAAACACCGGCTTAACGGCTGGGTTAATAACACCAACGACGGAGTACACATTCATATAAATGGTGATGAAAAACAGGCAAATTCTTTCTTTTGTGAATTAAAAAACAATTTGCCTCCTCTTGCCGTTATTACCCGTTCGTTTATGGAAAAAACGGCAAATATTCCGTATCACGATTTTGAAATTGCCGAAAGCAAAAGCCGGGTAAAACCCAGGCTGTTGCTTACCCCCGATGTGGCCATGTGTAACGATTGCCGCAATGAATTGCACAATGGTTCCGACCGTAGGTTTCGTTATCCGTTTATCACCTGTACCAACTGCGGGCCCCGTTATTCAATTATAAACGGTTTGCCTTACGACAGGCCAAATACAACCATGGCAAAGTTTAAAATGTGTAAGGCTTGCGATAAAGAGTATAACAACCCGTTGGAACGCCGCCATTTTTCTCAAACCAACTCATGCCCCCGTTGTGCTGTTGAGATGCAACTTTACGAAAACGGTACGTTAACATCAAATTTTACCGACCTTGATTATATTGTTGATCAATGGCACCGTGGTAAAATAATTGCCATTAAAGGAATAGGCGGCTATTTGTTAACCTGCGATGCCGCCAATGCCGGAACCGTTGCCCTTTTACGAAAGCGTAAACACCGTCCGGCCAAACCGTTTGCTTTGATGTATCCCGATACGGAAAGCATTAATAAAGATGTTTTTTTGAGCAGAGAAGAGGAGATGGAATTAAAAAGCATCCATGCACCCATTGTTCTGTTGAGGGTAAAAGATAATCCGCAGTTGCTTAATGCCGATTCGTTAAATGAAATCAGCCACGGACTTTTGCGTCTTGGAATTATGTTGCCCTATACCCCTTTGTACGACCTTTTGCTTACAAAATTCAGAAAACCAGTTATTGCCACCAGCGGAAATATCACCGATTCAACCATAATTTATCGTGATGATAAAGCCGTTTCGGAACTTTCAAAAATTGCCGATATTATTTTACTCAACAACCGCGATATAGTTGTTCCGCAAGACGACGGAGTGGTACAGTTCGGTAAAATCAGTCAACAAAAAGTTACCCTTCGCAGGTCGAGAGGGAAAGCTCCTGCCTACATCAATCCTCAAATAAAGGTTCCCCGTAAAACAGTTATTGCCACCGGTTCAATGCTAAAAAGCGTTTTCGGTTTGTTAAACCAACAAAATATGTACATCAGCCAATACCTTGGCAATACCGAAAGTTACGATGCCCGGCTAAATTATGAACAAACCTTTCGCCATTTTGAAAAACTTTTTTCTCTGCAACCCGATGCCGTTATAGTTGATAAACATCCCGACTACTTTTCGACCCGTTTCGGAGAGATGCTGGCAAAAAAATACCGGGCGCAACTTTTTGAAATACAACATCACAAGGCGCATTTTTATTCGGTTCTCGGCGAAAACAACCTGCTGAACACCGCCGGAAAAATTCTAGGTGTAATATGGGATGGCACCGGACTGGGCGATGACGGCAATATTTGGGGTGGCGAGTTTTTTATTTATGAAAACGGTAAAATGGTACGAGAGCATTTTGCCGGATCGTTTGATTTTATTCTTTCCGACAAGATGGTAAGGGAACCGAGAATAGCCCTGCTTTCGATGGTACAGAAAATTGATGGTGCCAAACAGTTGCTTAAACCCAAATTTACCGATACCGAATGGCAGATTTATAACAAACTGTTGCAAAAGCCCGATAACCTGCAAAGCTCAAGTATGGGCCGGATGTTTGATGCGGCGGCTTCGTTACTGTTTGGGTTCGATATTCACTCATTTGAGGCGGAGGCTTCGATGAAACTCGAAAGCAAAGCATCACAATACTTTTATAATCATAAGCACTCAGCCCGGATGAGTTATCTCGAAGATTTTATTCCCGATAATCTTTATACGTTTTTAATGCAGAAGATGATTGCCGATATTCGTCATCAAACCGATGCCGGTTTAATTGCGGCAAAGTTTCATGTTTCGCTGGTGGATTATATCATCAAATGGGCAAACCACCAAAAGTTAAACAAAGTTGCCTTTAGCGGCGGAGTGTTTCAAAATGCTTTGTTGGTTGATATCATTCACCAAAAGATGCGTAATGATTTCGATCTCTTTTTTCAAAAGGAGTTCTCTCCCAACGACGAGGGAATTCCTTTCGGACAATTGATGTATTATATTGACAATAATAAAAATAACCTATGAAATATCTTACCGAATATAGAAATCCCGAACTGGCTAAAAAAGTATTGGCCGAAATAGAAAAAACGGTAACCCGTCCATGGAAAATCATGGAGGTTTGCGGCGGGCAAACCCACAGTCTTGTTAAAAACGGTATTCTTACGGTTTTACCTGACAATATAACCATGCTTCACGGACCGGGTTGTCCGGTTTGCGTTACCCCGTTACATCTTATCGATAAAGCGGTTTATCTTGCCCTCGAAAAGGAGGTTATTCTTTGTAGTTTCGGCGATATGGTAAGGGTTCCGGGTTCGCAAAAAAGTTTGCTGGAAGCCAAAGCCGCCGGTGCCGATGTAAGAATACTCTACTCCCCCCTGGAAGCGGTTAACCTTGCCAGGCAAAATCCCCAAAAGCAGGTTGTGTTTTTTGCAGTGGGTTTTGAAACCACCGGCCCTGCCAATGCCCTTTCGGTTATACAAGCCGAAAAATCAGAACTTAACAACTATTCCATATTAACTTCTCATGTTTTGGTACCTCCGGCCATCAGCGCATTAATGGAAGACCCCGAAGCACAAATTGATGCTTTTCTGGCTGCCGGCCATGTGTGTTCCATAATGGGTTATTGGGAGTATCTGCCTCTGGCAGAAAAATATAACATCCCCATTGTTGTTACCGGTTTTGAACCGCTCGATCTGCTTCTCGGTATTCTGGCTGCCGTTAAGCAGCTGGAAGAGGGAAAACATGTGGTGGAAAACCAGTATAAACGGATGGTGCGTAAAGAAGGTAATAGAGAAGCTCAAAAAATAGTTGCCGAAGTTTTTGAACAGGGAGACCAGATGTGGCGCGGCATAGGAACCATACCGGGAAGCGGCTGGAAATTAAAAGAGAAGTATAAACGTTTTGATGCCGACAGAAAATTTGCCATTGACCTGAAACCGACCGGTGAAAATGCCGAATGTATTGCAGGTGATATTATGAAAGGGATAAAAAAACCCTATCAGTGTCCGCAGTTTGGTAAAGGCTGTACGCCTCAAAATCCGCTGGGTGCACCCATGGTAAGCTCCGAAGGGGCCTGCGCGGCATATTTCAACTTTTCAAATATGATTGAAGAGATGAAAATATCTTAATTGAAAATAATTTCCCCATGTTACTACCTTAGAAGAAAAAATAACAACAGAAACAAAATGAATAATCAAAAAAGCCTTTTCAAATTACAGTGTCCGGCACCGAAATTTGATTTCGATATTATCACCCTGTCGCACGGCAGCGGCGGATTACTGACCAACAAACTGTTGGAATCGGGAGTGTTTGACCTGTTAAAAAACGAAAAACTCGACAAGCATCACGACGGGGCTATGCTCAGCTTTAACGGGCCTGTGGCTTTTTCAACCGACAGCTTTGTGGTTTCTCCAATCACTTTTCCCGGAGGCGATATCG
>Ga0256913_10001750_pt1 | contig 11101 bp, 12 predicted proteins | sample Axial_MatmetaG_FD_185970 | JGI IMG/M metagenome (GOLD analysis project Ga0256913, IMG submission 185970) | Deep-sea worm associated microbial mat communities from Axial Seamount, Juan de Fuca Ridge, Pacific Ocean - Axial_Mat | ecosystem: Environmental > Aquatic > Marine > Oceanic > Microbial...
CATCAATGCAACAATACGGTCCACGTCTTTCACATAACACGTGAGTACACTATCCTCTTGTCGTTGTGCATTGATATACTGTCCGTCGTAGATGGGGCATACCCACGTGTTATTCTCAATATCTGGTATGACTGTGCCACGATATGTACTAAATGCACCTATATTAGCACGACCTTGGAACCACGCTTGTAACGCTGTCTCTCCGTGCACTACGACTAGCATAGGTGAAACACTCTCCACCGCTTGCTTAACTCGTGGCAAACACAGAGAAACAGCCTTATCCGTATTTGTTATTTTGCCATTACAGCCTAGAGCACTAATTTGTGTGAATTCGGAATCTTTTGAACAATATCCGCATTGTGTTAACGCTTGCTTAAATACATTAGGCAAACGTCCACGAGAAGGGCGTACTGTGAAAGAAACAATATCTTGTGTACCTTTTTTGTTTTGTTTCTTTATTGAGGATACTTTATATGCTCCACATACAACACATGCCTCCACTGAGCTTTTTGCTTTTATTGGATACTTGGCAGAGTTTTCAAGTAGTAAAAACCCCATGTTAGTTACTCCGTACAGCAACAGCGACAGTCTTATTCTTTCCGCAGAAAAAGAACGCGCCTTCAGTAATTATCAAGTCATCACCAGTTTTACTACTTTGGAGAAATTGGTGAAAATTTACCACAAACTTTTGTGGCTCACCCTCATAAGATACTTCGATATCATTCTTAATCCATCCACTTACATTACGCATATTCACTTTCAACAAGTTTTCAGTCAAAGCAACGTGGATTACTTGTGTAGATTTATCATCAGCAAATTTACTCATAGTTGCCAATGTATCTTTATAGGTATCTGAACAAGCAATGAGTGTCCCTGATTCCCGGAAGGTATCAAAATATTGTCCTATCTCAGGATACTCAGAAGCATCCCCTACTTTTTGGGTAATACAATAGCCACCATCCACAAACGTAAAAATAATGTAATCTTTCTGCACACATACAGTATCTATCCGAGTAGTTTCAGCAATCTTTTTTGCAGAAGTGCCATAAATCAAAAATGACAATGGGAACTCTTCATAAGTACACTGAATGATTTGGTTTTTATTTGTGGCGTACATTGTATCACCAGATACAAGCACACACTGCAACAAGCCATCAGAAAAATCTTTTGCAGTAAACTCAGCACACTCACCCAATGCTTCACTAAACCCAACAGGGACGGTGACAGCCGTATCTTCTGCGTTTTCATACGTTTCCTGATACTGTTCAAGCATTTCAATAAATGTCGGCTCCAACTGACTAATTAAAGACAGTCCAATTTCAACTCCACTTTCAGTAGTGAGTACAATACTTTTGTCAGTAGTGTTCATTGTAAATTCTTCTGGACACGCATTGATAGCATTGATAAACTTTGGTCCAGACACATACCCTTCAAGGTCAGAAGGGAAAGGAGTACACGCAACAATACGTCCATCAAATGCGTACAAATGATTTTGGTAGAACAAAATATTTCCAACACTATTAGTAATAGAGGCGTTATTGTTTACCCCAACAGTAACGATATCCAATGCCGACAACAACTCACTTTTGTTAATCTTCATTCAATTTCTCCTTTTTGAATTCGTTTAATGTTTTGTTCTAGTTTCTTTTCAAATAATACTCTGACAAAAGCAAACCCATAAGAACGTATTGTTTTCAAATACGAATGTAAGGTAGTTTCCTTTTTATCAGGAAATGCTTGTTGCAGTAGTTTAAGTTGGTCTGTAAAAGATTTATCCAAATTATCAAGAACTATACGTGAAATTGACTCAATGATAGGTTTACGATTTTCGTCTACATATTTTTTTGATACACAGCCGGAATGTCTTTTTCCAAATGTTTTCAATCGTTTACGTAGCAGAATGATTTCCTCTACGGTGGTTTTTTCTAATTCAGTAAGGTCATCTGCGATATTTTTTTCAAGTATGGCAAGTGCTTTCCTCCTTTCCTTATACGAAATAGTATCTGTAGAGGCATCCTCTGGAGTTTCATCTGCAAAGACATTATTGTAAAAATCAATAAGTTCTTCTGGTAAAGCATACTCATACCCTGCATCCACAAAATCCTCTAATGCTTTCCCAAATCGATGCACACATTCTCCTGTAGGAATTCCTACTAATTTTTCAGACAATGTGGGCACTCCATATATCTGTAAGATTTTATTCAACTCCTTGATTTTTTTAGTGATTGCTGATTTACCCCTATCCATTGTCACCTACTCCCTTAGTCACAACTTGGTCACTGAGTTTGTAAATCACCTTCCAAAAATCAGGATGTTGTAACGCGTAAGATAAAGATAAGCCAAGGACCTCAATAGTAGAAGCCTCCAAATCTTCTGATTTTTTTCTATTGGGCATGTGTGTCTCAACTACAACAGTTTCATTTTCGACACGCATTTTGATAATAAAAGATTCTGCATCCACCACCAATACAGGATAGTTGTCTTCTATCCTAAGTGAGGATAGTGATAAGAAAACACTCAAATCTCCCGTAGGGATAGTGTAAGTGCTATTCATTCCCAACTGTTTTATTTGTTCTTGGTAGTAGTCTACCAACGATTGTAATTTAGATGCCATACGTGCCTCATGCATTCCCATAAGTATTGACAAAAATTAAGTTTTCTTCCATATCTTTGAGTGCAATAGTTTGTTTATTGTTTTGAACTACCTTGGAAAATAAACCAAGTGGGTTATCTGCATCTGAGTGCTTGTACTCCCACTCCGCACCTAATTGCAGAATAGCTCCAATAGTTTTCATGAGCAATTCACGTTCATTTTCTGATATTTGCGTAGTTAATTCATAGAATGAATGGACTATTTTTACACAAATATCACTTTTATTTTGCGTCATTTTTACTCCTTTGTATACGCACCATAAGAATCAATATGAGTTTGTCCAATACCAAGATGTTGTAATATGGCACAATGTTTATTTGATGCAAACTCTTCGTGCCTATGCAGAATAGTGTTTATCCTCAGAATCCCTTTCTGTTTTTCCTCTGGCGTCTGATTAAGTCCAATTAACATATCCAAATGTCCCAATTTGCCAGACCACCTAGCAGTGTGCTGTATGTCTACTTCTGCCGCATCTTGTCCTTCTTTCGTAATTTGTGTTGCTGTCACACATAACACGTTAAACTTTCCAGCTAGTTGCGATAAAGCAATCCACGTTTCATCCTCTTTTTGAATACCAGCATCATTTCGTGATTCAGGTTTCAAGATATCTGCGTGGTCAATTATTACCACATCAGGAACGAACCCGTCTGTGTCGATTAATAATTGGATGTCACTTTCAATATCTCTAATATTTGCTGAAAATCGAGGGTATTCCTTAAATTTGAAGTGATGTCCGTATAGCCCGAAAAATGCCTGAATATCATTAACCACCTCCTCTTTAGTATGGAGTTTATAATCCTCTCTTACCTCCCACCAAGTAGCAAATTCATAATCAGGTGTTCCCATACAAAATGTACACGGAGTGTAGTCTAAATCAGGAGTACACTCAGGTAGTTCTTCATCCTCATACGCAAGTATGGTTTGATTCTGGCGTTGAGAAAAATCACAAGTACCGTGTTGATTTCGTTTACAATCAAAGCAGGGGACTAAAATGTACCCCTCTTGTGGTACTTTATGCGAGTCAATTGAAGCACAAATGCGACGATACATTCTGTCAAGCATAACTTCTTTTTTCATTTCCAACGAAACAAATACAACATTCAACCCATCCATAGCGGCCATAAGCCCAAACTCTTGTAACCACCACGTTTTGCCTCGTTTGTACGCTCCTTCCAATGCAACTACCCATCCTCGGTGCATATCTCCAAGAAACGCTCCTAGCTCACCGGGTAGTTTGAAAAAACCCTCCTCTTTTTTTGCAAACACATTTTCAAACTCATTGTTTTCAAATGGGTTTACCCAATTAGCAGAGATGTTTGCAATTGATTTATAGTTAAGAACTACATTCTCAGCAGTGGAAAGGTCTTGTCGCTCTAATGCGCTCTTAATCTTATCCGCAGATAATTCAAGTGAGCGTTGTTTGAAAAACGATACAGTTTCATTAACTAAATACTCTAAATTATTAGAGATAACGTCCGACAACTCAGACAGATTCAGTAATAACTTAGAAATTAAGTTTTGGTCCTCCTCGCTTAATGTGTTTTTCTTTGCAGTATAGATTGACTGTATTTCTGTGTTTGGTGCGTACCCATAGGTATCAAAAAAATCAATGCACCACTCTGCAATAATAGCAGAATACGAAGAAGTGAAATACTCAAAACGATATAAACGTGCGATTTGTTTTAAGAAATCAGTATTTGTAATTAAGTTGATTAAGATTCGTTTTTCCAAAGAGTTTTCAATCTTAACTCTGCGATATCCTCCCATTGCACTACTCTACTCCAGCCCAACACTTAGTAGTGTTTGTTTAACTTCCTCACGATACTTGTTAACTGCTTCAATAAGTTCCGCAAATGAGGTGCAATCCAACTCTGCGATATGTAATCTACGCACGTGGTCAAATACACCTTGCAAATTGAAATAATGTCCAATAAGATTTCTCCGAATTTTGCCGTCTTTTTCAAGGGCGTGTGTGAGTAATCTATACTCGTACTGATTTGCAGATAAAAAAACCTCTTTCCCGTCTGTGATTTTGATTGGAATCTCTATCATCATTTTCTCCCTGTGTTTTGAGCGCGTTAGAGCTACGTAGAGCGTTGTTTACAGTTTCCCGCACCCCAACTACCCAAATTGACGTAACGTGGCTTATACGGGGTTAATATACGCCGCAACACCGTGATATTTTATCGCCATTGCGTTATACTTCCGTGCGGCATCCTCTGGTGTCGGGTAAGGACCATAATTTTCACGTACACCATTTATCGAAATACGTGCATAAAACTGCCCTGCTTGTTGCCATACACCACGATAATTCCATTTGTTACGTGTTTCTCGACAACAGCCTGACATCGTAGAACGACTAATGACAGTGAAAGAGGATACACGGTAATCATACTTATCCTCATTCAAACGAATCGCCGTCTTGTTCCGGTCATCCTGAATACCAGTAACAATTCGAGCAAGAGGAATATTGTTATGACAATTATCTTCACTCTGTACTGAATAGCACGGAGCATCGTAAGCTTCTGACCACCACCAATCATATTTTTGAACCAAAGAGATAAGTTCTTTATCAATCAAAAATACGTATAACTTTTTTGTTTTCACATAGTGCAATACCAAGTACCCACAAAAGTCATCTTGGTATAAATAAACCATCCTACGCTTTTTGCTTGCTGAGTACACAAGCTCTTTCTGCTCCATATCCGCAAGCGTGAAATTGCCAAAGACCTGCAAATCGGATTGTGTTTCGTTGTTTTCTAGCATTATAGCATACTCCTTTCCTACTTTTGTCAAACTTAATTAAAATCTACCACAGCCTCAATCAAATGTCTTTCCTCCTCTATCTTACGACGCTGTGACACTCTCCCTGTTGTACTCTTAACGATATGTTTTTGTTGCCGTTTTGTGATTAATGCAAAAGCACAATTACCGCTTGTCAAATATCTATTTACTTTCTCTTCGTACAGCCAATCAGCCTCAAACCAACGGACCGGCATCTTTTCTATGTCCATTTTGCAGTATTCCAACGCCTTAAAAAGAATACCTGCAATGTTAGAATTTGATAGCACATATTTCTCGGTTAATTTTTGCATCCGCTCTGATGCAGTGATAAAGCAGTTGTACACACGATTAGAAACAGTAGCATCTGGGTTATGCAACACTTTCTTTTTGTACAGAGATACAATCCTGTCCGTGAGCAATGGATTAGGGTCTCTTTTAAGTGGGACTTTAGTTTTCTGTACAGGAACCTTTTCTGGTGCTTGGTCTTTGTACAAAAGGAAATAACTAAAGCCTTGCCCATTGTTTGTGCGAATATATGGATTGTACAAAAACGAACGTAAATCTGTTTTCGCCATTTTAGTTTTATCTACTGGAAAATATGCCGGGTCCGTCGCGGCTAATTTGAATCTGGACAGGGCCACGCAAAAATCAGAAACCGAGTAGCAACAGGCGGCGGCGGAATATTGGGTGTTTTCAAACAGGGAGCCGTCAAGGAATTTTCTGACAGTGGATTTAGTAGAGGCAAAAGTCTTAGTCGTTTTCTTTGGCAGAGAGAATCCCATATCGGTCCACATTTGCAGAAACAGGGAAATGTCATTTTCAGTGACAACAGGCTTGTCAGTGTCACAGGGCGTATCATTGTCACAAGGCGTAAAGGTTGCCCGCTTTTTAGCAGAGGATTTCTCCTGCTCCATATTGGCATCAGCCGTGCCTTGCGCTTGACGGGTTTGCCCGTCAAGTGTACTCCCGTAAGGGAGTTCTTTATCTATGAAAGAAGTCTCTGTTCTTGTCCTATACAAACTGTACTGACCGTCGTTACAATTTGTACCGACGGTAAATTTTGCGTTTTCTGTGACATTTTCTGTCTCTGTTTCAGAAACATCTAATGATTTCGCGGTGTTCTCTTCGTCAGTACAATTTGTAACGACGGTGAGCTTTGGCTTGCTTGTTGTCTTTTCGCTTGTGGGGTGGGGAGTACTGCCTTTTGCCCTACGTTTTTTTGTCTTATCTGTTCCTCCATTGGAAGGTGTCGGGGTACTCTTGCCATTTTTACTGTACTCCTCTAGGGCCTTATTCACGACATCAGGGTGGAGCAAATAGTAGATTGTGTTATCAAAAGCATACCTTGGATTTGGGTTTTTGTGTTCTGAAACAAATCCTTTTTCTCGTAAAATTTTGCGAGCAGTTGAAAGTTTGCTGTATGAAATTAGTCCTAGTGTCTCGTCTAATACTTCGTCTCTTGTATGGAATTGCAACAAATGTTGTTTGGTTAATGGCTGGTCTGTTTCTCCTGCTTGGAACATTGCCATTGATTTTGTGATTTGTGCTTGTTTGATTGTGTGCCAGTATTCAAAGTAGGCAAGTAGTGCGGCGGCTTGTTTACTTCCATCGCATATATCAATGTAGCTTTTTCTCAGAATCAAGATTTGGTCACTAGGAATTCTTGCAAGTACACTTTCAATCATTGGTCCACTCCTTCACTAATACAGTTTACCGAAAACATCATTTTTGATTTGTGCTACTTCTCTATCAGTCAAATCTCCGGGGTCGCCCTCCTCTAACTCAATAATTTCTACATGCGGAACAAAGGTGGATAAATCATTTGCAAGATTCCTTGCTCCTGTATAACCTGCTTCGTCTGCATCAAATAAAATAAATACACGTTGGAACTCAGACAGTAGGTTGACTTGTTCAGGAGTGTACTTAACACCCGCAACAGCTACTGTGTTCTCTCCCATTCTCCACGTATCTGTTAATCCTTCAACAACAATTACGGTGTCACGGTGCTTTGGTAGGTTGTACAGGGTTTGTTTTGGTGCAAAAACAGAGTGATTTATGGGGCATTGTTTGTACTTTACGTCCTGTGTTCCTAGTACATCTACACCCATAAATGTCAGTATTTTTTTATTTTGGTAGTAGGGAACAATAAGCCTCCACTGCCACGGGTACGTTTTAGTGGTACATTTGAGCTTATATTTTTTGAAAATGGATGTTGGTGTGAATTTTCTACGAGCAAGCCAGAGGGCATGTTTTTTCAGAAGGGTGTCAGTCGTGTTTTTAGGTAGGGTGCATACTGTTTGTTGAGGAATTTTCTCTGGAAGTTGGGGTGCATAAAAATCTGTACTGTACTTATTGATTACTGAAAATGCTTCTTTATATGTGATGTTCAGTATTTGTGCAATTAATTTAGGTAATGCGCCGTGCTCTCCACATTTCCAGCAGGAGAAGCCTTTACTGTAGTTATTTATTCCTCCGTGAAATGAGTTATCAAATGTGCAGAAGGGACAATTTATTCCAGTCCATCCTTGTGCTATGTTTTTTCCTTTATGTGCATATTGTATGTTGTAATCATTAAGCCATTGTATGTGATTGAATGACAAATAATTCACATTTCTCTCCTTAGCTGTGTAGTCTACATCCAGCCGTTATCAAAGTAAATTGCTAACCGCTCCCCAAAATGCGCAATAAAATATAGATTGGAAGGGTCAAAGAAATCTACGATAGTCACTGTACTTTTATTTTCAGTGGTACGCAGTCCTCTACCAATTGTTTGTAGAATAGCTATTTCTGATTTTCCTCCACATGCATTTATCACTACGTCCAGATTTGGGATATCCACTCCCTCTTTCCAAACTACCGTAGCAATAGCCGCGAGTTCACGTTTATTGATAAGGTTGTTTTTCACAATTTCACGTTGGGTATTTTCCATTTTGCCATAAACGAACGGCACTTGCAAGTTGTATTTTTTATGAAAGAGCCTTTGTAGTTGCTCACCATGCGCCACTTTTGTCACCATTATCAATACTGTTTTTTTCTGTTGAATATATTCGTAAACAATATCAATTATTTGTGTGTTTCTGGTTACATTTGTGGTGATTCCTTTTTCGTATGCCTTTGCATAATTTTTTATGTCATAAATTTTTGTACTCAGTGCGGAACGTACTAAACGGATAGTTGGTTTTGCTAAGATGCCTTCTTTGATGGAGTCATTGATATGAACTTCACCTATAAGTGGACCAATAACACCTTCTAAGGTTTGTTTTGCAATTTCTTTGTAAGGCATTGTTGCAGTAAACCCTATGCGGATATTAGCAGATACACAGTTGCCCATTACTTCCGCATACATTCCCTCTGGGGTGGATATGTGGTGTGCTTCATCAACAATGATGCATTGGAAATAATTTCTATATTTTTCTGGTGTGATTCTGCTCATTGTCTGAATGCTGGCAAGAACTAAGGGGCAGGTAAATTCTTGGTGCGCGGCTTGTCCTTGCACATATTGAAAATCTCTTCCTATTCTAAGTCCTAGTAACTTTTCCAGTTTTTCTTTTGTCTGCATCAGAATATCTGTTGAGTGTGCCATAAACAAAATTTTCTGGACGGAATTTTCTAGGTCAATATTTTCTAGATGAAATTTTCTAGATGAAATTTTCTGGACGAAATTTTCTAGGTTAATATTTTCTGGACGAGATTTTCTGGACGAAATTTTCTGGATGGCGTCTATCAATGCCAACTGCATGATTGTTTTGCCTGTGCCAGTGGGTGATTTGATAACTCCTCGATTATATTTTTGAATTTGTTCTATTAGAAACATCTGGTCTTTTCGTAGAGTAATCCCTTTTAACTTAGGAGTGCCTAAGTTTAGTGGGGGAGTACTTCCAGTTATCTTTACTTCGTAATCATGCTTACGCAGGTATTGGTATATCTTGAGCAGGTGCCCTCTGTACAAGAAAACAAATTGTTTGTCTTTCAGGTAAATGATTGGCTTTTGGTACGTTTGGCGTACCTTTTTGCCATATCTATTTTTCCTAAAAGTCTGCATTGTAGCAGAGATTAACGGTGTGATTTCTTTGAAGATTTTTCTATCAATCTTTATCAAAGAACCATTAATAATCGAAATTGACACGGTTGTTTTCATAAAGAACCTCTTTTAGTTCATCAAATATTTTACGGATTTTACGGTCAGAGTAACCTTGTCTTTTTAATTTGGTACGGATGGCTGTACCTATGGTGGCATTTCCAGCGGCAGACGTGAGTATTTCCGCTATCTCAGAAGGGAGTACACTAAATATCTCAAATATTTCTTGTACCTCTTTTGATGCATGCTCAATTAAATCTTTTTTGATGTTGAGTTGTTCGGGATTTGGGATTTGTGCGTGGATACGCTCTTGCCCATCTTCGGTGGTGTAGGTTTCGATGGTGGCGTAGAGTACTTCGAGAGCGGCTTGAAATGAATCAATTTTGAACATAACTTCCTCCTATGGTGTTGTGTGAGGATTGTGGCTACACAATGTCATATTTATCAGAAAATGTCAAGGACAATTTTTGTATTGGTGAGTTTTTTAGGTACGTGTGTGCGTAGGGCTATTGGCGCGACGGGTATAGGGCTATTGGCGCGACGGGTATAGGGCTATTGGCGCGACGGGTATTGGCGTATTGACGCTTGGCGTATTTATAGATATATGCGTATATTCATATATAGCTATATATGAATATCTATATATATGAATATCTATATATATGAATATCTATATATATGAATATATGAATATTCATATATAGTTATTAGCATTATAGATATATAGCAATTATTGCATATATGAACGAAAAAAATATAGAACGTAATTGGATATGTATATATAGATATTATAATAATATACATATAGCAATAATTGAATATATGAACGAAAAAATAAGAGCCTGAACAAGCAATGTTCAGGCTCTTATTTACGTTCTTACTTTATTTGCAAGAACTTGTATGCGACGCTTTGTAACAAGGTTGTAGCTTCGAGAAATTTTAATCTTTTCATTTCGTCGTTCTCGATACTATCACCAACATCAAGGATTAGGTTTGTTGCTACATCGCGTAACTTATTCCCGATTAAGAACAATTCGATTTCCTCGATATCCCCTGCATCGTTCACGGGCAATTCCCAGTCAGTATTTGTCATTTTGCTTCACCTCCTTTCTTAATGGTCTCAATAAGGTTCTCGGTTGTGCAAAGACGATGTTCTTTAATCCTCTGCGTTGCATACGACAAATCACAGTTGGTGAACACATCTCCAAGACTATTGATATAGATTGTGTTCTGCACAGCGATAGTGTCATCATAAAACTCTAATTCCAGTTCAGGTTTTGCTGAAATTGGCATTTTTCGAACATTACGCAAATGCCTGGCATTACCTTCATCCACCAGTGCATAATTAGAAATGGTGGAAAGTTCAGTAAATCGGAAAGCCATTAGTTGTTTGATATTATGTTGAATCGTATGCTGATCCAAGTGCGTCATATCAATAGCTTCTTGATGATACTTGTCTTGACTAATAGTGATTTGTGAATACTCATTGTCGGTACAAAAACAATACAAATCAGTGATAAATTTCAGTGCATCTTTTGTGATGTACGTTCCGTTTGTGGCAATGTAGAAGTTATTCACTTCTACTT
>Ga0256913_10001751_pt1 | contig 11097 bp, 10 predicted proteins | sample Axial_MatmetaG_FD_185970 | JGI IMG/M metagenome (GOLD analysis project Ga0256913, IMG submission 185970) | Deep-sea worm associated microbial mat communities from Axial Seamount, Juan de Fuca Ridge, Pacific Ocean - Axial_Mat | ecosystem: Environmental > Aquatic > Marine > Oceanic > Microbial...
ATTCTTTAACTGTTTTTAAGTCCATGTGCATTCTCCTTTATAATAATTCGCCATCGAAATAAGGGTTTTTTTGTTTTGTTATCATTGTACCAATCCCTTTGTTTGTGAAAATTTCCAATAGTATACAATGGGGAATACGACCGTCAATAATATGAGTTCTATTAACACCATTTTCAATAGCTTTAATACAACCTAATACTTTTGGAATCATACCTCCTTCAATTATTTTATCATCAATTAATTTTACTACTTCATCAGAGGATAATACGTGTAAAATATCTCCACCATTTTTTTTAGTTTTAACGCCTTCTATATCAGTTAATAACATAAGTTTTTCAGCGTTCAAGGCAGAAGCAATTTCTCCGGCAACTGTATCTGCATTTATATTATAGCTTTTTCCATCTTCACCGATTCCAATAGGAGCTATAACGGGGATGTAATCACCTTCAGCAAGCATTTGTAATGATGTTGCATCTATTTTAGTGATTTCTCCTACATATCCTATATCAATTGCTTTACCATCAACTATAGGCATATGTTTTTTGCAAGTAATCATTTGACCATCTATGCCAGATAAACCTAAGGCTTTTCCGCCTTTATGTCCTATTATTGAAACAATTTCTTTATTTGTTTTACCTATTAAAACCATCTGTGCAATTTCCATTGTCTTTGCATCAGTAATACGTAAGCCATTGATAAATTTGGATTCTTTACCCATTTCACTAAGAGCGTTAGATATAGCAGGACCTCCACCATGAACAATGATAGGATTAATACCAATATATTTTAGAAGTGTTACATCTTCCATTACAGATTGCTTTAATTTTTCGCTTATCATTGCATTTCCACCATATTTAATAACAACTGTTTTTTTATTTAATGCTTGTATATATGGTAATGCTTCAATTAATATCTCTGCTTTTTTAATAATTTTTTCCATTTTAATCTCCTATAAATAAGTTCCGGCACTACTTATTCCTAATTTTTCATCAAAGCCATACATTATGTTGAAATTTTGTATTGCTTGTGATGATGCACCTTTACCAATATTGTCTATTGCTGAAATAACAATAACTCTGTTTGTCCGTTGATCTTTGTAAATAGCTATATCTACAAAGTTTGAAGCCACAACGGCTTTAGTTACAACTAAAGTATCGCTTTCTTTAATTCTTATAAAATATTCATCTTTATAGTATTGCTTATATACATTATATATATCGGTAATACTAATATCTGTTTTTAATGCTGAATATATTGTGGCCATCATACCTCGCTTCATGGGTGAAAGATGAGGAGTAAAAGAAATTACAATATTTTCATTCGCAATTTTTGAAAGTTGTTCTTCTATTTCTGTTGTATGTCGATGATTTGCAACTTTATATGCAAGAAAATTTTCGGTACATTCATTAAATTGATACATTAAATCTTGTTTTCTTCCCGCACCAGTTACTCCAGAAATTGCATCTATGATAATTGAAGATGTATCTATCAGATTGTTTTTTAGTAAAGGGGCTAAACCTAAAATAGAACAAGTAGGGTAACAGCCAGGGTTAGCTACTAAATTACAATTTGCTATTTCATCTCTATTAAGTTCAGGTAGTCCGTAAACGGCTTTTTCTAAAACATCTAAGTATTCGTGGTTTAATTTATATGTAGCTTCGTATTTTGTAGAATCTTCATATCTATAATCAGCACTTAAGTCTATAACTTTTTTGCCTGCTTTATATAATTCCGCAACTGTTTGTTGACTTGCACCATGAGGAAGAGCGACAATAAAACAATCGGCCTTTTTTAGTATTACACTATAATCTAAAGCTTCACATACTAGATCGCATACACTATATAAGTTGTGATATATTTCGGATATCTTTTTATTTACAAAACTTTTTGATACTAAGCAAGTAACGCTAACTTTGGGATGATTTAGTAATAAACGCAATGTTTCATATCCGGCATAACCTGTGGCGCCTATAATACCAACTTTTATCATGATTTTACTCCATTTCTAATTTGTTTAATAATTATACAAAATAATGCATAAAAATGCAATATTTAATTTTATATATACATTATATATCATAATTATCATATATTTTACTTTTATTAGGTAATCAATTTACTAAATTATGCAACTTTAACAAATAGGGGCTTCCTTTTTTGTAGAAATTATCACTTTTATATAGGCAATATAAATGTTAATATTTATGTAAGAGTTTTATAGAATATAGGAGGATTTTTAAATGGCAAAAGTTGTAGTAAAAAATGTATATAAAAAATACGAACCTTCACGTGGAGGAATCACAGCTGTTTCAGATTTTAATTTATCAATAGAAGATAAAGAATTTTTAGTTTTGTTAGGACCATCAGGGTGTGGAAAGACAACTACTTTAAGAATGATAGCTGGACTAGAAGATATCACAGCTGGTGAAATATATATTGGCGATAAATTAGTTAATGATGTACAACCAAAAGATAGAGATATAGCAATGGTTTTCCAAAACTATGCATTATATCCTCATATGTCAGTATATGATAATATGGCATTTGGTTTAAAATTAAGAAAAACACCAAAAGATGAAATTAATAGAAGAGTGCATGACGCAGCTAGAATATTAGAAATTGAACATCTATTAGATAGAAAACCAAAAGCATTATCTGGTGGACAAAGACAAAGAGTTGCATTAGGGCGTGCTATTGTACGTGAACCTAAAGTATTCTTAATGGATGAACCTCTTTCAAACTTAGATGCAAAATTAAGAGGACAAATGCGTGTTGAACTTACAAAGTTACATCACAGATTACAAACAACAATAGTATATGTTACACATGACCAAGTTGAAGCTATGACAATGGGAACGAGAATTGTTTGTATGAAATTAGGATTTATACAACAAGTTGATAATCCACAAGTTATGTATGACTATCCAGCAAATATTTATGTTGCCGGATTTATTGGAACTCCTCAAATGAACTTTGCAGAAGGAGTTATAAAAGAAGATGGGAAAAATGTATATATTGTAATAGGTAATTCATCAATTAAACTTCATGAAAACAGAGCTAAAAATATTGTTGGAAAAGGTTATGATGGAAAAGAAATCGTTATTGGTATAAGACCTGAAGCTTTACATGATGAGCAAGTATATATTGATTCAATGCCTGACTCATTAGTTAATGCAACTGTAGAAGTTGTTGAAATGTTAGGACCTGAAGCGTTAGTATATTGTGAAATAGAAGGAACAAATATGATAGCACGTTTTAAACCTAATACGAAAGCAAGACACGGAGACGTTATTAAAGTTGCAGTTGATGTTGATAGACTTCATATCTTTGATAAAGATACAGAAAAAGCAATGTTTAGAGATTAATAAATAAAATAAGTCTAATATTACAACCACTTGTTCTCAAGTGGTTGTTTTTTCTGTTAATATTTTATTGATTATGATATTATATATTTTGTATTAGCATAGGAGGTAGCATTAGTGCTTTCACTATTAAAAAAACAAATTACCGAAATAATTGAATGTGATTTTGGTATTATAGATAAGACTGGAACAATTTTAATAGCAAAAACTCTTTCAAAAGAAAAAACTATTTTAAAGGGATTTAATCAAATTGCTAATAGTAATTTATTAATAAATAAAGTTGGTTCATTCATATATCAAAAAATTAAACCACAAAGAAACAAAGTATTTTATGTATATGTTGATGATAGTGTTGAAAATAGTAAAACAATATTAAAGTTGATTTCTCTTTTAGTGAATAATTATATTAAAATATATTATGAAAAACATGATAAACACTTTTTCCTAAAGCAAATACTTCAAGAAAAAGTAACAGATATTGAGTTGTCAAAAAAATCAGATATTTATAAACTTGATAATAATGTATCAAGAGTAGTCATGATTGTTAAAACATTAGATTCTTCGGAATCAGATATTTCTGAGATACTTATTAATATGTTTGCAGATAATAAGAAAATCTTTATTGTTGAACTTGATAATTGTGATGCTGTACTTATTGTAGAAACTAGCCATAGTAGTGAACAAGATATTGTTGATATGGCTTCTTCTATTATTGCAACAATAGAAGAGGAATTATTGGTACCTATTATTATTGGGATAGGAGATTTTGTAAACGATATAAAAGATATTGCAAAATCATATAATAATGCAAATGTTGCATGTGATATCGGTGGAGTATTTGAACGAGAAAAAAATATTTTCACTTATTCAAAATTAGGTATTGGGTTATTAATTAACAAAATAAAAAAAGAGCAGTTACAAATATTTTTAAAGCAAATTATAGATATTGAGGTATTTAATAATTTAGATGATGAAATTATTAAAACTATTCAACAATTTTTTGAAAACAGCTTAAATATTTCTGAAACGGCTAGAAAAATGTATTTACATAGAAATACATTAGTATATAGAATTGAAAAGGTACAAAAACAAACAGGTCTTGATGTGAGAAATTTTGAAGAAGCAATTTTATTTAAAGCTGCTCATATGGTAAAATCTTATTTGGAGAAATTAAATGATAATACTTAAAAATGTGACAAAGATATATAAAAATGGAACTGAAGCAATTAAAGACGTAAGTTTAGCAATTCCAAAAGGGGATTTTGCTTTTATTATAGGACCAAGCGGATCGGGAAAATCAACTCTTGTAAAACTTATTATGAGAGAGGAATTAGCGACCATTGGAGATGTCATTGTTAATGGATATGATATGGGTGGGATTGATAGATATCAAGTTCCGCATTTTAGAAGAAGCCTTGGAGTGGTTTTTCAAGATTATAAATTGCTACAAAATAAAACTGCCTATGAAAATATTGAATTTGCGCTTCAAATAACAGGAGTTAATAGAAGAGACATACATAAAATGGTGCCACATCTTTTAGATGTAGTGGGTTTAAGCTATAAAGCAAAAGCATATCCAGATGAACTTTCTGGAGGGGAACAACAAAGAGTCGCCCTAGCAAGAGCTATTGCTAATGGACCAGACTTATTAATTGCTGATGAACCAACAGGCAATTTAGATCCTAAAACATCTATTGGGATTATACAATTACTTGATAGAATAAATAAAATGGGAACTACAGTAGTAGTTGCTACCCATGATAGCAATATTGTTAATATGATGAAAAAAAGAGTTGTTATATTAGATGAAGGAAAAATTACTAATGATAAAATGAGAGGACAATATATATAAATGAGCGCAACAAATGGATTGAGAATAATTAAAGAATCGTTTACGAATCTAAGCAGAAATAGAGTTCTTACTATAACTAGTATTTTTACTGTTTTTTTAACATTACTTTTGATAGGAGTATTTGGGTTGTTTTTATTAAATATTGCTTATAATACTAATGCATTAGATGATATGTTAGAAATAAAAATATTTATAGTACCAGAAGCAGATATATATACATTAAATCAAATAAATGAAAAGTTATATAAAGATGAACGAATAGCATCAATTAAATATATATCACAAGAGCAAGCTTTTGAAGAAACAAAAAAATTGTTTGACAAAGATTTGATAGATTTAGGATTAGGCGCAGATTTTTTACCAGCTTCATTTGTAGTGACACTACATAACTATGACGATGCGGATTATTTTGTTGAAACTATGAAAGCAATGCCAGAGGTATATAAGGTTGTCTATTTTAAAGATTCTTTTGAATTCACTGCAAAATATTCAAAATGGGTACAAAATATTTCGGGCACACTTGCTTTGATTTTAGCATTTTTAGCAATATTTTTAATTTCTAATACAATACGTTTGACAGTATATTCAAGAAATGAAGAAGTAGTAATTATGAAATTTATGGGAGCTACGGAGAGTAGGATAAAAATACCTTTTGTAATAGAAGGTGGCTTGATTGGTTTCTTTGGTGCTATAATATCATTTATAGTAATAGGGTTTGCATATGTAAAAGTGTATAGTGCTTTTGTTGATAGCAGTGGGAAAGATATGTTTTTAACTGGGCTACAATTAGCGCCGTTAAAAGAAACACTATTAATGGTATTTGCCGGATTTATGATTTTGGGAATATTGTTAGGAATTATTGGAAGTTTAATGGCTATAAGAAAACACTTAAAAGTATAGGAGAGAACAAATGAAAAAAATAATTTTAATAGTTTTAGTACTTTTATTAACATTTTCTGTTACGGTATATGCCGAAAATATTTATGATTTACAACAGGATAAAAGTTGGGTAGATTCAAAACTTGACCAAGTAAAAGATAAGTTAAATAAGCAAAAAGAACTAGTAGGATACTATGAAAAAGTTATAAAAGGTTCAATTAATAATCAAAAAGAACAAGAAGAACAACTAGAATCTTATGAGCAATGGCTTGCAATAACAAAAAAAGATATCGAAAGTACAGGAGAAATGATTGTACATAATGAACAAATGTATGCACAAAAAATGGAAGTATTAAAAAGTAGAATAGTAGATGCATATATTAATTCAGGTATCAATTTATTAGATGTTATTTCTCATGCAAATAATGTCAACGAGGTATTTGAAAAAATTGAAGTTAGAAAGTGCTTGAATGATTATGATAAACAACTTCTTGAAGATTTAAGCAGACTAAAACTTGAATTAGACGATAAAAGAGAAGTGGCAAAAAATTTATCTTTTCAATACGAAGTAGCTATTAACGATACAAAAACAGCCTTGGCAAATATGAATAAGATTCAAGTTATAGCACAAGATACAGTTGAGACCTCTAAAGCAACTATTGAAGTTCAAAAGGCTCGCTTAAATGAGTTAGAAGCGGAATCAGCTGCATTAATGAATGAAATAATGGAGATACAATCAAAAACCAGTTATACTGGTGGAAAAATGATTTGGCCTCTTCCGGCGGATCGTTCTTTACCTACAGGTGGAAGTAAATTTGGAATGAGACTTCATCCTATTTTTAAGGTTTGGAAAATGCATACAGGTGTAGATTTAGGAGCTCCGTGGGATGCTAATATATTGGCGGCTAATGAAGGTGTAGTTATAAAAGCAGGTTGGTCTTCAGGTTATGGAAATAGAATAGTAATTGACCATGGGGGAGGGATTGCAACTTTATATGCTCATGCAAATACTTTATTTGTTAAAGAAGGCGATAAAGTAAAGCAAGGACAAATTATTGCACTTACAGGAAGTACAGGATTTTCAACAGGACCACATTTGCATTTTGAAGTACGAGTAAATGGGAAACCAGTAGATCCATTGTTATATATAGATCCATCTAGATAGAAAAAGGAGAACAATTTGCGAAATAAAGTTTTTATATGGATAGTATCCATAATAGTTACAATAGCTCTATCAGTATCTGGTACGCTAATCGCGGTTAACGCACCTATTTTACATCATTCCAAATATGTAATTGAATTTGATAAAGATAAAGTTGATTTTTCATCTATTAAAGTTTTTTATGAAGTTTTAGGATATTTACAATCTGAATATATTGACGGGATTGATATGAATAAAGTGATTAAAGGAGCAACTGCTGGAATAGCAGCTTCTGTTGAAGACCCATATACTATGTATGTGCCTAAAAAATATATGAAAGCAATGAAGGAACAATCAGAAGGCAATTATATTGGTATAGGAGTTATTATAACAAAACCTACAAAGGGAGATGGTACTCTTATAACAACGGTATATAAAGATGGACCAGCAGATAAAGCGGGTGTTTTACCAGGTGACTTAATTATTTCGGTTAATGGGGAAGATGTTAGTGGTATTAATGATCTAAGCTATGTTGCAAGTAAAGTAAGAGGCGAAATAAATACAGATGTAAGTATTGGTGTATATAGAGAAGTTGAAGACAAACAATATGATTTTACCATTACTAGAACAGAAGTAAACTCTGTTGAAGTAGAAGGTGAAATGTTAGAAGATGGAATTGCGTATATACAAATTGTTAGTTTTTCCCAAGATTCTGCATATGAATTTGTAAAAGTAGTTAAAGAGTTAACAGATCAAGGTATGCAAAAAATTATTTTAGATTTACGTGATAATGGTGGCGGTGACTATGGGGCAATATTAAATATTGCAAATATACTAATAGATAAACAATTAATAACATATACAGTAGATAAGTTTAATAAAAAAGAAGAACAATATGCTAGAAAAGGTAGTTTAGGCTTACCTATGGTTGTGATGGTAAATGGGTATAGTGCTTCTGCTTCAGAAATGTTAACAGGTGCTTTAAAAGACAACGGATTAGCTACCATAATTGGAGAAACTACATATGGTAAGGGTTTAGTTCAGGCGGTACATACTTTATCTGATGGAAGTGGTTTAAGAGTAACGATAGCAAAATACTACACCCCAAGCGGAGTATGTATTCAAGGTGTGGGAATTGTACCTGATGAAGTTATTAAACCTTTAGATAAATACAAGAACTATTTATCAAGCATGATTCCTAAAGAAGATGATGTTGTGTTACAAAGAGCAAAAGAAATTCTAGAAGGCAAATAGTATGTATAAAGCAATTTCAAAGTTTTATGATTATATACAGTCAGAAATAGATTATAATAAATATGCTATTTATTTTGATAAATTAATAAAAAGAAATAAAAAAGATACAAAGATGGTTATTGATCTTGGCTGTGGTACAGGAAATCTTACAGTGCTTTTAAAAAATATGGGATATGATATGACGGGTTTAGACGTATCTGTTGAAATGCTGGATAAATGTCATGAAAAAGATAAAGATATATTATGGATTCTTCAAGATATCGTAGAAATGGATTTATATGGGACATATGATGTTTTTGTAAGTTTTTTAGATACTATTAATCATATAACAGACAAACGAAAATTAAAAAAAGCTTTTAAATTAGTTAACACCTTTTTAAATGACGAAGGGTTGTTTATTTTCGATATCAATACACCTTATAAATTTGAACATATATATAAAGAAAATATATTTTATATGATTGAAGATGATTTAACTTATATATGGGAAAATAATTATAATAGAAAAAATAAAATATGTGATATGGATATTACATTTTTTGAAAAAAACGGTAAAAGCTATAAAAGATATGATGACTATCATAGAGAACGTGAATATGGGATTGAAGAATTAACTAATTTGGTAAAAGAAGTTGGTTTCGAGGTTATAGGAGTATATAAAGAGTTGACGTTTAAGGATATAGTGGATAAAGATGAACGAGCATTTTTTGTTTTAAAAAAGGTGAATAAGTGAAAGATTATTTAATAAGAGCAACAGCATATGATTCTTATGTACGCGCTTTTGCTATAAGTAGTAAACATACTATTACAGAAGCTATTAAAAAACATGGATTGAATCCTTTATCAGCCATTGTTCTTGGTAGAGGCCTAATGGCGGTGGCAATTTTAAATAGTATGAATAAAGGGGAAAATGCTACTACTACTTTGCAAATCGTAGGAGATGGCCCTATGGGTGGAATAGTGTGTATAGCTGATAAAAAGGGCACTTTAAAAGGTTATGTTAAAAATAATGATTATAAGAGCTATGAAGGAAAAGGATCATTCGGTGTAGGTGAATGTATTGGAAAAGGATATATCAATATTATAAAAGATTTACATTTAAAAAAACCTTATTCGGGTATGGCTCCATTACAATCCGGTGAAATTGGAGATGATTTAGCATATTATTTTACAACATCGGAACAAATACCTTCTATGGTGGCTCTAGGAGTGAAACTAAATAAAGATACCACATGTGATAGTGGAGCGGGAATGGTAATCCAAATGATGCCAGGAGCACCAGATAATATTATTGAAGAAATCGAAAAAAAAATTTATAGTATGAAATCTGCTACAGAACTAATCAAAAAAACAAAAACACCTGAAGGTATGCTAGGGTATATATTTGCTAAAAATAATCTTAATATTATAGGTAAAGAGCAAATACAATTTAAATGTAATTGTAGTGAAAAAAAGATGCTTCAAGGGATTATTAGTCTAGGGAAAACAGAATTAGAAAAAATAGTAAAAGAAGATGATAAAATTGAAACTGTGTGTAGTTTTTGTAATAGTAAATATACATTTTATAGGGAGCAATTAAAAAAAGAATTAAAAGGTATGTAATGGTTGTTGACATTTAATTGTATATTTTATATACTTTTTTTTGCCGTTATTAGTTCGGTAAAACATTAAGGGCGCATAGCTCAGCTGGGAGAGCACCTGCCTTACAAGCAGGGGGTCATAGGTTCGAGCCCTATTGCGCCCACCATAATGTTTATGGCCTGGTAGTTCAGCTGGTTAGAATGCCAGCCTGTCACGCTGGAGGTCGAGGGTTCGAACCCCTTCCAGGTCGCCAGCCCAGATAGCTCAGTTGGTAGAGCAGAGGACTGAAAATCCTCGTGTCGGTGGTTCGATTCCGCCTCTGGGCACCATTTGCGGGTTTAACTCAGTGGTAGAGTGTCACCTTGCCAAGGTGAAAGTCGCGAGTTCGAATCTCGTAACCCGCTCCAAAAAAACGCGGTATTTATACCGCTTTTAAATAGGGCGCCATAGCCAAGTGGTAAGGCAGAGGTCTGCAAAATCTCCATTCCCCGGTTCAAATCCGGGTGGCGCCTCCAAAAACATTCTTCTTTTGAGAATGTTTTTTTTAATTAAATATATTATAATGATATATAACGATGTATATGGAGGGTAAATTTTGAAAAAAAATATTTTCAAAAAGATAATGTTGATAATTTCAATAATATTATTGCTTGCGGTTATAGTCTTCACCTTATTTATGGTAATAAATAAATATTCTTTTAATGATTTGTCAATTATGCTTTCACGACAAAAAATAACAGATGTAGGTATATATAAAATAATTGATTTAAATGGTGATAATACAAAAGTGTGTACAACAAAACAAAATATTTATGTGATTAACCCTTATAAGACTGTAGTATACGATAATAATGGGAAATTAATAAATGAACAGTTACAAGATTTTAACGAACCTTGTATAACAAGTAATGATGAATATACAATAATCTATTCAAACGAAAAAGCCTATTATGAAATATATAAAAATGGGAACAAAGAGAAAAGTGTAGATGAAAGTAATCTTTTAGCCGTTAGTATTGGAAATTATA
>Ga0256913_10001752_pt1 | contig 11092 bp, 11 predicted proteins | sample Axial_MatmetaG_FD_185970 | JGI IMG/M metagenome (GOLD analysis project Ga0256913, IMG submission 185970) | Deep-sea worm associated microbial mat communities from Axial Seamount, Juan de Fuca Ridge, Pacific Ocean - Axial_Mat | ecosystem: Environmental > Aquatic > Marine > Oceanic > Microbial...
AAAGGAGATGATCCGTAGAGGTGTGGATATGATATGGGCAGGTGACGATTTCGGCGGTCAGGATGGCATGCTGATGGATCCTGAGCAGTGGAGAGATATTTTTAAACCGCGTATGAAATACATGTTCGAAGAGTTCCGGAAGGTAAATCCCGATATCAGGATAGCATGGCATACATGCGGTTCTGTAGTACCTATCATCCCTGACCTGATTGAGATCGGGCTTGATATCCTGAACCCTCTACAACCTCTTGCCAAAAATATGACACCTGAATTCCTGAAAAAGGAGTTTGGAAAAGATCTGATATTTTTCGGGGGAATATGCGTTCAGGAGCTTATGCCTAACGGCTCTCGGCAACAGATAAAGGATGAAGTGAAACGCCGCGTTGAGATATTAGGTAAAGGAGGTGGTTACATCCTTGCTCCGGCTCACAATATTCAGGATGATACATCGATCGAAAATATCATGGCATTTTTCGAAGCTGTTCATGAATTGTAATTAGCTGAAATAAAGATTTCATCCCCCAAAAGGCCCGGTCTGCTATTGTTGAAAGGCAGTGATCCGGGCTTTATTTTATTTAAATATATTCTCATGAATACATAAAAAATAACAACTATCCTTTTTTACTATTAGCATCTGATAGTTCATAATTATTATTACATTTGGTCGTTTTAATCGAAAAATTAATTCTTAACCGAGCAATTATACTATTCTATGAGTAAATTCGATCTGCCGCCTATCTCAACACTTTCGGGATCAACACTTTTTAATTATTTCAGGATATTAAGGCAAGGACGGGTTACCCGCAAATACTATTACAAAGTATTTCTGACAACTATAATTGTAATAGCATCAGTGCCGTTTCACATTTGGGAATGGATCTTTTTTAAAATAAAACTTAATGGTTTCCGGTTTGAAAAACCTCCGCTATTTATCCTCGGACACTGGAGAAGCGGTACTACTCTTTTGCACAATTTGCTTTGTGCAGATCCTGATTCCGGTTACATTACCACATATCAATCTGTATTTAGCAATAATCTTGCAAGCAAGTGGATGTTCAAAACATTCATGCAAATGAATATACCCGACAGCAGACCATCTGATAATGTTAAGCTTGATGTTGATTTTCCTCAGGAGGATGAGTTTGCTTTTACCAACAGCAATCATAACGGATATTATAATTTCTTTTATTTTCCATATAGCTATGATAGTTTCTACAAAAGATCGATCCATCATGAGGGACTCACAAAAAGAGAAAAAGAAATATGGTATAAGGATTATGATTTAATGTTGAAAAAGGCATTGATAAATACCAAAGGTAAACGTCTGATAGTTAAAAATCCTGTTAATACAGCCAGGATAAAACATCTGTTAAAAATGTATCCTGATGCTAAGTTTTTGTATATTTACAGGAATCCTGTCACTGTCTACTTGTCAACACAGCGATTCTTCACAGACCTGCTACCTACCCTGATCTTGCAGGATATTGACAATGATTTTATAGATAAAATAATATTCGATGTTTACAAAAGACTTATGAACGATTATTTCGAACAAAAATCTTTGATACCTGAAAAAAATCTTATCGAATTGCGTTATGAAGACTTTGAGAAAGACCCTGTGGGAAAACTAAAGAATATTTATGACAACCTTTTGAATGAAGATTTTGAACGTGTGAAAAGTTCCTTTACCAACTATTTTGAAACAATAAAAGGACATAAGAAGAACAAATATGAGATAGACGCACACATAATAAATAAAATAAAAGATGAGTTTGGGAGTTATATGAAAAGATATAATTACGATATTCCAAAAGATATAGTCATAAAAAATTAATGCTAATCAAAAACTATTATTATGTATAAATTATTATTAGCCGGCATTTTCGTTCTCATCTCAGGCATTACAACTGCCGCCTCAGACTGGGAACTGAAAAAAGATGAAAATGGTATAAAAGTTTATGTCAGATCTGTGGAGGGTTCCTCTTTCAAGGAATATAAAGGTGAAACAGTGATACATAATGTTACCGTAAAAGATGTATTGAACATTATTTTCGACGTAAAACATTATGATAAACTATTCCCGGATGTTTCGGGACAGAAACTACTTAAACAGTATAGTGAATACCACAATATTCATTATGTGATAATCCATACTCCATGGCCCGTTTCAAACCGGGATAATGTAACAGAATTGAACACTACCCTTTCTGACGACGGAAAGAGTGCCACAGTTACAATTGTCTCATTACCTGATTACCTGCCACCGGAAAAAGGACTTGTACGGGTGCAGGGAAAAGGAACATGGACACTGAAAGAAACTGCCGACGGGAATGTAAGTGTCGTATATCAGTATCACGGCAATCCGGGAGGAAGCATACCTGCCTGGCTGGCAAACAGTTTTGTGGTATCTCATCCTTTCGAAACGTTAGAAAATCTTCATAAAAGACTTGAAAAATAAAAATATTTTTTAACTTTGAGGAATTAAAAGTCTAAAAATTAAAAAACATGGAAAAAATGAAAAGATTAAGTTTCAGTACATTAGTTGCAATATTATTTGCATCTCTGCTTGTGACATCTTGTGGAGATGACAATAATGACGAAGACACCAAGTCTCCTTATGTTGGAAGTTATCTTATTAGTAAAGCTACATTGGCATCCGATATAGAAATTCCTTATGTAATTGCAGGAGAAGAAAAGACCTTTTCCATACCAAAAGGGGCTCCATTTACAGAATTGATAACAAACTCCCTTTTAGGTGTAATTAAGGATTGTTCTGAAGATGCATCTTACATTGAATTCAGGGATGATAACTCGATGTATTTAACATGTGGAACTACCGGATGGAATTTATATGCAGGAATATGGAAAGAAGAAGATAATGGTAAAGTTATAATCATGACTTTCAATCAAGATGCTATTCCGGCTGCACCTGATGGGGGGTTCACGCTAAAGATAACTAATGTTGAGCTTGAAAATGGGATAATGTCATCAACAACAGATAAGATTCCATTCCCTAAAAAAACAGGTGCATTGATCATTGCAGGTGCTGTTGAAAGGGGTTTTTTACCTGAAGGAGCTACTTTATCTGAAAATGCTCCTCCAATATTTTGGTTCACCTTTGATATGGAATTTAAAAAAGTAAAATGACCTTACTTTTTAACTAAGCAATAAAACAGGCTGTCAAAACAATATATGACAGCCTGTTTTATATATCATAGTCACTTAAATATAATATTTTTAATTGTCTCCGACCCGATAGCTTCGTTCATATTTTTTATGATCTTATCTTTAAGCATAACAAGCTCACCCCTGACCACACTGGAATTAAGAGAAACAAAAAGTGTCCCGTTCCTGAAGTAAACACTCTTTGTTACCCCGGCAACAGGCTTACCCATAACCTTCTCCCAGTAATGAATCGCACGGAACTCCATAACCCCTTTTCGTAGTTTAGGTTCGTTCATTATCTCTCCCAATACATCTTTTAACGACTGGGTCGTATTTTTTCTCTGAGGTCTCCTTTTAAATGCCATTGTTTTCAGCTATCGTAAATTCACCATTGCTTACTTTGAATATTCTGTGTTCCTTATCGATTTTTTTCAGAAGGTTATCAAGGTGTTCCTGACGGGTATCTGTAATAAATATTTGCTTAAAATGATCTTCGGCTACCAGATCTATCAGCCTCCCTCCTCTTGTTTCATCCAGCTTGTCAAAAATATCATCGAGCAGTAATATAGGTTTAATACCTCCGTGCCTGAACAAAAAATCGAACTGGGCAAGTTTCAATGCTATCAGAAATGTTTTCTTTTGTCCCTGAGAAGCAGTTCTTTTGATAGGATATCCGTCAAGCAAAAGCTCAATATCATCTTTATGTATCCCGCGTGATGTATACCCCAGAATAACATCCTTCTGTCTGTTATGCTCAAGCTGTCTGCTGAATTCACCTTCCTGAAAATGTGATCTGTAGATCAACTTCACATTATCGTTATCACCCGAAAGATATGAGTGGTAATGATTGTAAACAGGTTCAAGTTCATTTATGAACTCTTTTCTCCGATTGAATATTTGTTCTCCCAATTCAGCAAGCTGGGAATCCCAAATCTCTAATGCACTTAAACTACCGTTGTTTTCACGCAACTGCTTTAAAAGTGCATTTCGTTGCAACAAAACCCTGTTGTAGCGTATCACACGGTTCAGGTACACTTTATCGTATTGCGACACTACGCTGTCGATATATTTTCTGCGCTGTTCGCTTCCTTCAGTAATGAGTTGTTCATCGGACGGAGAGATTATTACAAGCGGTAACAAGCCGATATGGTCCGAAAGCCTGGAATACTCCTTTTTATTTCTTTTAAACTGTTTTTTCTGATTTCTTTTTATTCCGCAATAGATATTCTCATCCTCGTCATTACGGTCATATTCTCCCTGAATTACAAAAAAAGCCTCATCATGCTTTATGTTCATACTGTCGACCGTGCTAAAATAACTTTTGCAGAAAGAGAGATAATAAAAAGCATCCAGCATATTCGTTTTTCCCGAACCATTGGCACCTACAAAGCAGTTTATTCCGGGCGAGAATGACATCTCTGCCTGAGTTATGTTCTTGAAATTAATGATATTTATATGTTTAATGTGCATAGGATACTTTTCAGTACAAAAATAAAAAAATAAACCACTCATCATCAGTCTGAGGAGTGGTCATTCAGGAATATATATTTTTAACCTTATTTCAAAAAGAACATATTTCATTCCTCAGGAACTCCTTTGCTTCCCTTTGGCTAAATAGTGTCTCTAAGAAAACGCATTGGTAAAATGACTGATATGCAAAACATCAAATCTGTTTTCACCTCACCCCACATGTAATACCGAAATTATTTTGAACTTATCGTATTCCCCCTCTCCTGCCAGGAGAGGGGGATTAAGGGAGTGAGATGTTACAGAATTTGTTCAAAAAATGTATAATCTAAAGATCATTTTATCAGGTATCTAAGATTCCTTTTTTATTAAAAATGCATGTTTTCTAATAGCCACTAAATACGAGGCATCCCTTGTTTGAACATAACCTGCCTACGGCAGTCTTTTTAATCCCGAATGGATGTCATACTTTAACAAAAGATGTTATCCCCCACTCCGGCATTTATGATCAAACAATTTAATGCTTACCGGAAATATATCTTATTGTTTATTTTTATCCCTGATACTGTCGATCATGTCAAGTGCATCTCGAAGCTGCTTCAAATTCCTGACTTCCATTTCCGACATTTCCTGATCATTTCCAATTATGGCCATTCCTGTATTTTCCTCCTTATCGTCAGTAATTGATCCGGAATCATGATGTGAAGCAACAGAAGCAGCATAAAAATTCACTCCTTGATAATCATGTGGCTCCTTTAACTTTTCAGTCCCTGCAATTTTTACAAAATAAAAATGGCTGAGTAACTCTTTTATGAATTCAACCTTATTATCATTTACATGCAAAACTATCTTTTCCATTGTATATCAACATTAAAATTAATGCTTGATCAGATCATGAACAAAAATTATGATAAACTAACATTCGACATCATTAACCTGATCTTTACTTGTAAAGCTCTATTAATCTACCAAATAGAACTTATATCATTTAAACAATCAAATTATATAATTGTTTATCTATCTTCAATTGATATATATTATGTAAAGATTAAACGGCAAAAAAGTTCAGACAGTGATATTAAAATTGTCGGCATCTTTCCATACCGGAAATTTATCCCTGAACTCCCGGAGAGAAGTCAGGTCGATATCAGCATAAAAAATGCCCTCCATATCTTTTGCTTTGCTGATTACTTTTCCTTTGGCATCAACAACCATTGAATCCCCCGAATAAGATACTGAGGCATCTTTCCCTACACGGTTTACACCAATTACATAACACTGATTTTCTATAGCTCGTGCTTTTAAAAGCGTTTTCCATACTTTACGCCTGGATGCCGGCCAGTTAGCGATATATATCAGGACATCATAATCATTTTTCCACCTGCTCCATACAGGAAACCTAAGGTCATAGCAGATCAATGGCAATATTTCAGCATCACCTGCTGTCGTTACGATTCTTTTTTTTCCGGGCACATAATTTCTATCCTCCCCTCCTACACTGAACAAGTGCCTTTTGTCGTATTTATCGATAGTTCCGTCAGGTTTCACTGCCAGTAACCTGTTATAATAATTTCCATTCTCTGATATCACAGCGCTGCCGATAATAGCAGTGTTGTATTTAGCGGCACTATTCTTTAGAAAATTAACCACATCACCATCCATGCGTTCAGCAACCTTTCCCGGATCCATTGTAAAACCTGCATGAAACATCTCAGGAAAAATAAACAGCTCAACATCTTTTTCCAGCCTTGAAAATGCCCCGGTTATCTTATCAAGATTAGCTTTAGTGTCTTCCCATACAATATCCTGTTGGTAATATGCAATCTTCATGTTGTTAGAATTTAAACTTTTATTAAAACTGCTGTTTGTTATTTCACATTAAATATTACTTTTGCGGCTTCAAAAAACCACAATGAAATGAAAAAACTCAGAACTCAAATTTACGGAAAAAAGATCACAGCAATAATCTTTGATTACACATTAGTTGTAATAGGGGCATTTATTCTTGCATCCGGGTATGTACTTTTCATTAACCCGTACAATATTGTTCCCGGTGGAGTGTATGGCATCGGAATTGTTGTCCATGAACTTTTCCCCGCAATGCCTGTCGGTACGTTCGGTCTTATTCTTAACATTCCTCTTACCTATATTGGAATTAAAATACTCGGACCTCGATTTGGTTTCAAGACGGTATTCGGCATGATCCTGTCAACTATTTTCATGGACTCTCTTACATTTATAATTGGAGAGAATGACCCGTTAAAGCTTCAGGACGATCTGCTTTTATCAAGTATCTTTGGCGGGATCATCATCGGACTTGGTCTGGGCCTTATTTTCCGTTCAAAAGCTACATCAGGCGGTTCCGACATTGTAGCCATGATCCTGGCAAAGTTCACAAAACTTCCGGTAGGCCAGTTACTCATCACTGTTGATTCTGTAATTGTATTGTTAGGCCTCATTGTCTTTAAAGACTGGAAGATACCTCTTTATTCGTGGATAACCATTTATGTTACCGGTAAGGTAATAGATTTAATGCTCGATGGTATTAATTACGAACGGGCACTTATCATAATTTCCGATAGGCACGAAGAGATAAAAGAGAGAATTCTGGACTCTTTAGGCAGGGGCGGAACGTATATGTCCGGTGAGGGAATGTACAGCAACAAAAAGAAAAAGATAATATTTACCGTAATTACCCGCCGTGAACTTGCGACCCTTAAAGCCATGATACAAATGATAGACCCGAATGCTTTCCTGACGGTCATGAATACTGCGGAAATATTGGGAGAAGGATTTAAGCCGCTTAAAGAGGACGAGGATTAAGATCGTTATTTCCTGATTACTTGATACGATTTAAAACCTACAAACCATCAGTCTTCTATCTCACGGTCTCTGAAACCCATCAGGTAAAGAATAACATCAAGACCTATAGTTGAGATAGAATGCTGAGCATTTGCCTTGACCTTAGGCTTTGCATGGAAAGCAATTCCCAGTCCTGCCATGTTCAGCATCGGAAGGTCGTTGGCACCATCACCAACGGCCACAACCTGCTCAAGGTGTATATCTTCCTTGAATGCTATTTTCTTAAGCATTTCAGCCTTCATCTCGCCGTTGACTATCTCCCCTTTGTGCTTTCCTGTAAGTTTACCGTTCCTGATCTCAAGATCGTTTGCAAACACATAATCAACTCCAAGTTTGTGTTGAAGATACCGGCCGAAGTATGTGAATCCGCCGGATAGTATAGCCGTTTTAAACCCGTATTTTCTAAGGGTCTTGAACAGTTTTTCAGCACCTTCGGTCAGCGGAAGGTTGTGGGCAATATCCTCCATCACATCTTCGTCAAGCCCTTTCAGAAGAGCAACCCGCTGAATGAAGCTTTCATTGAAATCTATCTCCCCGCGCATGGCAGATTCCGTTATTGCCTTCACCTTATCTCCCACGCCGTGCCTTTTGGCAAGTTCGTCAATAACTTCGGTCTGTATCAGGGTACTGTCCATATCAAAACATACCAAACGCCTGTTACGTCTGAAAATATTATCCTTCTGAAAAGCAATGTCGGCACCGGTTGCTTTTGATATTTCCATAAGCTCTTCACGGAATGCCGTCTCGTCAATGGGATTACCCCTTACCGAGAACTCAATGCTCGATTTCGATTTGGCATCCATTTTGTCAAGCTTCGGACGGCCCGTCAGGCGTGTAATTATATCAATATTCAGACCCTGTTTATAGATAACTTCTGTAAGTTTTGACAGTTGTGTTGCTGATGTCTGCCTTGATATCAGAGTAATGATATACCTTTTTTTTCCCTGGTGCTCGACCCATTCGCTGTAATTATCTTCACTTACAGGAGTGAACTTTATCTGGACGTTCAGCTCATAGGATTTGAACAGAAGGTCTTTCAGTATGGGTGAGGATTCGATCTTTTTTGGGATCCTGAACATTATCCCCAATGAAAGGCTGTCGTGTATCACGGCCTGGCCGATATCAAGTATCTGCACTCCGTATTTCGAAAGTATATCGGTCAATGATGAACTTATTCCCGGTCTGTCTTCTCCGTTAATATTCAGGAGGATTATTTCATTATCCATTTCAGAAGGATATTTTAAGTTTCATTTACTGTATTTACTACAGCATATTTTTATGAATTATGATCAACAAAAATAACACTTATTCAAACAAAATCAGTGGTAAAAGCTGTACATATTCAAAATTAACCGAATCCCGATAAAAGCAGTACCATCAGATAACCGAGATAATTACCCAATGTGTACCCTATCAATCCTACCGTGATACCCGGCACAATAATCTCTTTATTTTTTATCGACCCGGCCAGAACAGGCACAAACGGAGGACTACATATCAATGCAGTAGATGTAATGATAACGGTATCGGTGTCAATCCTGAAAAGAGCTGAAAGCATTACATGTAATAACAAAGCGAATACAACTACAAAAGTCACATAATAGAATATATTACTGTTAACATTCGAAAATGATCCCGGGTCGACCTTTGATGCAACAACAATACTGAATATCAGGATGAAATACATTCCCAGATCGTATGTTCTTTCCGTATTACGTACTTTTTTATTGAACGATGCCGCAATACTAAGCGTAGTAATTGAAAGTATGAAAACCGCCATTTGCAGATTCTCATTGACAGATGACATGATCCCGGCACTAATCACAAATATTACGAACGCAAATAAGAAGGCCATAAAAAGAGGTTTGATCCTTTTTCTTTTGAACAGTCCTTTCATAGGTTCCTCCTTTTCAACTATTTCTGTAGTATCTGACAATGGATACATTGAACGATAACGCGGTAATATCAAAGAGAATATACGCTTTCCGAATGCCATAAGAAAGAAAAGGTACAGAGTACTTATGACCATGTCGTAAGTATGAACAGCAAGATACTCTCCGGGCGGAAGTCCGAGCATCAGCTGTAAAGCCGCAAGGTTCGGTGTTCCTCCCGTATAAACGCCGACAAGTAACCCTGCTATCTTTTCAAACTCTTCATGATGCTGGACCCTGAAAATAAAATACCCTGCAAATACAACTATCATAACCGAAAAAAGAGCAATAAAAAGGGACAACAAAGTTTTGCGGGCAAGTTTCAACACTTTTCTAAGGTCGGTTGAAAACAGCAACAAAGGGATCGCTATGGAAACCGACAGGTTTATCAGCATATCCTGAACTCCCAGAATAGCTTCTCTGTCAACCAGACCAACTGAACCAAAAACAATACCGGCAAAATAGGCAATGATCACTGAACCAATCTTTCTGAGAAACCTAAACCTGTCGCAGAGATGCATTATTAACAGAGGTGTCAGAACGTAGAACAGGGCCACTAAAATCTTAATACTCATCAGGTAAATCAATTATGTGTGATAATTCTTTCTATCTCTTTTTCTATCAATGCCCTCACCTCCTTTACCGGTTCAGTAAACCTGTTGACGATTATACAGAAAGCAAAGCGTTTATTCTTTTTTGTCGTAATATAACCGGCATATCCCAATACACCTTTCATATACCCGCTTTTACCAATTACCTTTCCTTTTGTTTCAGCACTGTTCCATACCCTTTTTAAAGTTCCGTCAATTCCGGATACCGACAATGAAGCCATAAACTCCTTACTAATCTTACTTTTAGCGTCGTACATTAAAACCCGGACCATATCCTCAGGTGTACAATGGTTGTACGGAGAAAGACCGCTGCCATCATGCAGGTAAATATCGTTAACTCCTATTTGTTTTTCCCAGAATCCATCAATCACCTTCCTTGCATTATCCCAGTCACCTCTACCACTTTGTTTTGCCATTGTCAGAAAAAGATGATCTGCAAACAGGTTTATGCTCTTTTTATTTACCTCTTTAACAACATCCGACAAAAGAGGAGAATATAAGATGCCGATAGTGTCATACCTTCCTGTTTGTCCGCTTCTTTCAAAGGCCAATGACCTGATCCTGATACCATTCTTTTTCAGGTATCTGAACAGCATCTGTCCGAATATCTTCTCAGGGAAAGGCATTGCTCCCTTTATCACAAACCGGCTTCTGCCTGCAGGTATTGAGCCGTCGATGTACCACTCTTTTAATCCGGGAAAACCATAGATGTACGCACTGTCTTTATCCGAGGCCGATGACAGTACCCTGCAATCAGGTTCGATCCCTACATCCGGATCAATATTTACAATGGTGCATTTCTCCCCGATCGCCGCAGGAGAGCTTAATGCTATGCGAAAAGTATTGTCCATAAACGTAAGACCCGAGGGGGGTGCTCCATAGTAATTCGACATATCTTCCCATAAACGGAGCGAAGGGTATGCAGGCGGATCAAAAAAATCCGGCACAATCAAAAGTTTTCCCGACACAGATGAAATACCTGCTTTCCTGACAGTTTTCAATATCTCCTCCATGACCTTCCCGGGATGTGTCGAGGAAAAGTATTTTGATCCCAGC
>Ga0256913_10001753_pt1 | contig 11091 bp, 11 predicted proteins | sample Axial_MatmetaG_FD_185970 | JGI IMG/M metagenome (GOLD analysis project Ga0256913, IMG submission 185970) | Deep-sea worm associated microbial mat communities from Axial Seamount, Juan de Fuca Ridge, Pacific Ocean - Axial_Mat | ecosystem: Environmental > Aquatic > Marine > Oceanic > Microbial...
ACAGACAGGGATTGGGGGCAGGAGGCGGTAGCTTTTGTATCTGTCCCGACTGCGGAAAGAAAATTCCACACTCACCGGGGTTTCCCTGCTCTGAGGAAATTTGCCCTGCCTGCGGTGCAATGATGATAAGAGATACCGGACAGAAATCCGGGACAGGGAAGGGTAAACGGGAGGAAAATGTTGTTGCCGTTAAAAAAAGTCAGGAAAATGTTTCGGTTTTTCCGGCAGTTGACGTAAATTTGTGTACGGGTTGCGGGATATGTATTGAAAAATGCCCGTTTGATTCGATTATTATGAAAGACGGCAAAGCATGGATACGGAATGAGACCTGCCGTAAATGTATGATATGTGTGAAGGTTTGTCCTGAGAACGCAATTGCTTAGTAGCGGGATTATTTGACAGAGTTGGCTTTGGTTTATTGTGAGAAGTCTGTTGTAGGAGCGAGAATAGAAGGAGTTGTTAGTTCTGTAGCTGAAGAAAATTGAAAGTAATTGATTGAATTTTTTATAAACTTAAATTTTGTGTTATGTATAAACTTAGAAAATATTATGGAGACAGGGTACAGTCACTGACCTATGAAAAGGATGGCAAATCGGCATCCGTTGGAATTCTTGAAGTTGGAGAGTATGAATTCGGAGCTATCGGTAATGAGCGTTACACGGTTACATCGGGTAAAATTTATGTTTGGAATGAGAATGCTAACGACTGGGTTGGATATAAAACGGGAGAATCATTCGAGGTATCTGACCGTACTGATTTTAGGCTAAAAGTTGACGAGATTAGTACCTATATTTGTTTTTACGATTAAATCAATAAATGTAAAACCCAGCTCAAATGACTATTTTTGCGATACGAAGAAATCGCAAAACAAAAACAGGTAAAAAGATATCAAATATTTATCTGGGGTAGCAGTATTGTATTCTACAACTGCTGCAGCACAAAACAGTATTCACTATATGAGGCAATGATGGGAAACGGTGTGCAAGGAGAGATACATAACTATAAAAGCGGAGGTCACGGCTATGGACTTTGGCGGACTGCCGGAACGGAATCAACCTGGCCCAAAGCCTGTGAAGATTGTATGATTATGAATGGGGTTATTCCATTTACTACTGATTAATATAAAGCGATCATTAATACTAAACAATTCCCCTTTTTACAATATATTCTGCAATCTGCACAGCATTCGTTGCGGCACCTTTTCGGATATTGTCGGCTACTATCCATAGGTTCAGACTGTTTGACTGGGAATTGTCGCGTCGGATACGTCCCACAAAAACGTCATCTTTTCCGTGTGCGATTACAGGCATAGGGTAAAGATTGCTTGCCGGATCATCCAATACCTTAATGCCCTTTTCCGATTTTAGTAATTCAATAACTTCACCTAAGGAAAAATCATTTACAAATTCTATGTTTACGCTTTCCGAATGTCCTCCTTCAACGGGAACACGTACAGCCGTTGCGGTTACTTTAATGTTATAATCGTCAAGTATCTTTTGTGTTTCATTCACCAATTTCAACTCCTCTTTGGTATATCCGTCTTCAACAAAGACATCGCAATGTGGGATGCAGTTCTTATCAATGGGATGGGGATAAAACTTTTCATTAAAATTTCCTTTTCTTTCATTCTGCAACTGCCTTACCGCCTTTACTCCGGAGCCTGTAACCGATTGGTACGTGGAGACAATAATTCGTTTTATTATGTATTTTTTATGAAGAGGGCTCAGTATCATAACAAGCTGTATAGTTGAGCAATTGGGATTTGCAATGATAAAATCATCTTTGGTTAGTATGTTTGCATTTATTTCCGGCACAATAAGCTTTTTGTAGGGATCCATTCGCCAGGCTGATGAGTTGTCAACGACATAGGTTCCCGTTTTTGCAAATTCCGGTGCCCATTGAATTGAGATGTCGCTTCCTGCAGAAAAAAGAGCAATATCAGGTTTTAGTCTTACAGCTTTCTCAAGAGTAGTAACTTCTACTTTCGTCCCTTTGAAAATAATTGTCTTTCCGGCTGATTCTGTTGATGCTACAGGAATAAGTTTGGTTACTGGGAAACCCCTCTCTTCCAATGCCTTAACCATAACCGTACCTACCAAGCCTGTTGCTCCGATTATTGCTACTTTCATAAATATCAAATTTGTAAACTAATTATTATTCAGCAAAAGTAATAATTGTTATTTTATTGTACCTTTAATATAAATTTATCTTAATTTTGGTACGTAATTGAAAATCTATTAATTCTATAAAATTATAAGTTATGAAGTTTGATCCGGCATCAAAAATACAGGATTTATTACAGTTCGGCGAGTTTGGAGGAGTAAATCCATCTATAACCGATTCAGCTACTTATACCTTTTTACAGGCAAAGGATATGCTTGACACATTTCATGGAGAAGCAGAAGATTATTTTCTTTATTCGCGGCATTGGAATCCCAGTAACAAATATCTTGCTGACGCAATGGCTGTTATGGAAGGAACCGAAAGTGCCTGGCTTACGGCTTCAGGAATGGCAGCAATCACAAACACAATATTGCAATTGTGCAATACAGGCGATCATATCGTCTCTAGTATTACGACCTATGGCGGGACATTTGCTTTTTTAAGCAATTATCTGAAGAAGTTTAATATTGAGGTTACTTTTGTGGATATTACCGATTTGGATTCTATCAAAAAAGCAATGAAGCCTAATACAAAAGTTATATACACCGAGACTATGACAAATCCTATGCTTCAGATTTCGGATATTCCTGAAATTAAGAAGATTGCGGAGAATTACGGTGCAAAGCTTGTTGTGGATAATACCTTTACTCCTATGATGGTTGCTCCGAAACTGCATGGTGCCGATATTGTGGTCTATAGTCTGACAAAGTATGTGAACGGGAAAAACGACCTTGTTGCCGGTGCTATATGTGCTGATCAGGATTTTATCAATTCATTGATTGACCTTAATACAGGCTCTTCAATGTTGCTTGGCCCTGTCCTTGACCCGTTGCGTTCGTCACAAATATTAAAAAACATGCATACTCTTCATATTCGTATGAAGCAGCATAGCAGAAATGCAAGCTACCTTGCCGACAGGTTTAAGGATGCCGGTATTCCGGTTATTTATCCGGGACACAAGGTGCATAAAGGGTATGAGATTCTTACAAGGATGCTGAACAAGGAGTTTGGATATGGAGGCATGCTTGCAATAGATATGAAAACGACAGAGGCGGCTGACTCTTTTATGGAGATAATGGAGGAGAAAGGAGTTGGGTATCTTGCAGTTAGCCTTGGCTATTTTAAAACCCTTTTCAGTTGCTCGGGTAAAAGTACATCCTCTGAAGTGCCGCCTGAAATACAAAAGCAAATAGGAATGTCAGACGGACTTGTGAGGTTTTCAATGGGACTTGATAATGACATTGAGCGTACCTGGGATAAAATACATTCCACTTTGAAAGAGTTGCATATTATTAAGTAAATCTGCAAATGGAACTAAGTATAACTGGTGAAATTGCTTTTATTAAGAGGGCTTCCAGTGGTATCTGTAAAGCTGTCGCACGTATATTTGCTGATGCCGGTGCAACGGTTATCATACATTATAATAAAAATAGCAGGATAGCCTCTGAGGTGCCGGGATCTTTGGCAGACTGATCCTATTTTATGATAAATGAGGATTTGCCTGAACCCGGTGAAGTTAAAAAACCGGTGTCTGAAATAATAGTCAAGTACGGAAGAATAGATGTTCTCGTTGACAATGCCGGTGTTTTTGAGGAATTTGATATAATGTCGTTATCATATAAAGAGTGGCAGCAGGTGTGGAATAAGACTATTGCCAGGAGCTGCTGATTTTTCATTCTTGATTGCATTCTAAATCTTTTAAACAATGACTGAAGAGTTTTTGCACTATATCTGGAAATTCAAACTTTTTGATGTTGATTCCGGTGTCGTTTCGGGTGAAAGTTTTGAAGTAATCGAACCCGGAACACATAATTTTGATTCGGGGCCTGATTTTTTGAATGCCAGAATAAAAATAGAAGATACCGTCTGGGCGGGAAACGTGGAGATACACATTCGTTCTTCCGACTGGTTTAGTCACGGACATCAAAATGATATGGCCTATGATAATGTTGTCCTTCATGTTGTCTTTGTTGATGATAAGCCGGTTAGAAGAAAAAATGATGAACTGATCCCTACTCTTGAGTTAAACGGTAAGTTCAGCGATGCTCTTTACAACCGTTATCAATATTTCCTTAGCAGCCGTCAATGGATACCCTGCGAAAAGTTTATCCACAGGGCAGGTCGTTTTATAATAAATAACCAATTGGACAGGCTACTGGTTGAGCGGCTTGAAGAGAAGTCGGAAGCTGTTCTGGATAGGTTGAAAGTCAACGGGAATAACTGGGAGCAGACTTTTTATGAATTCCTTGCAAGAAATTTTGGGTTTAAAGTGAATTCTACTCCTTTTGAAATGACTGCCAAATCATTACCCCTGATATATCTTGGTAAGCATAAAGATAATCTTCTTCAGATTGAAGCGATGCTCTTCGGACAGGCCGGTTTTCTGGATGAGGAGGTTGAAGATGATGAGTATTATATGAAACTGGGAAAAGAATATCTGTTCTTAAAGAAAAAGTTCGGACTAATTCCTGTTGACAGGCATCTGTGGCGGTTTATGCGTCTCAGACCTTCAAACTTTCCTACTATAAGACTTTCGCAATTTGCAAACCTGATACACCGCTCTTCACATCTTTTTTCAAAATTGCTGGGCATCGAAAAATTCCCTGACCTGATACCGTTGTTTGATGTTTCCGTTTCAGATTACTGGCAGACACATTATACTTTTGGCAAAGAATCTGCAAAGCAATCCAAAAAACTCGGAAAAAGTGCTGTCCACCTGATTATGATCAATACGATTATACCATTTCTTTTTGTTTACGGAAAATTGAAAAACGAACAAAAATATATTGACAGGGCTCTTATCTTCCTTGATCAGTTACCCGGCGAATTCAATGCCATCATCAGAAAGTGGGAAGAGCTGGGGATGAGTACCCGTACAGCTTACAATACACAGGCACTGTTACAACTGAAAAATGCATACTGCAACCGGAAAAGATGCCTGCAATGCAGTATTGGCAATGAGTTGCTGAAGGAGACCGTAGGTAAATAATAATATAAATTTCATGTGCCATTTCTTTACTACACAATGTTTTCGGTTGGTGTTGTCATCAATTTGCTTATTTACAGCCGGGATTAACTTGTTGGTGACAATACCAATAAGATGCAGCGTAAGGTTAATTTACCATAGTCATTAAGGCAGAAATCATCCTGCCTGTAATAAATAATTAATTTTTAATTGGAAACAGCTTTGGTTTAAGTATTATGTAGATGTGATAAATTTATGAAGTCAAAAATATTTTCACAAAACATTAGGTTTTTTATAAAAATAGAAATACTTTTGCACCCCAATTTGAAAATCGCTTTTACAGGTGGTTATTAAATAATAAAAAGGAGACTTAAGAAATGGCGAAAAAAAGCAAAGACGCAAGAGTTCAGGTGATTCTGGAATGCACAGAGCACAAGACCAGTGGTATGCCGGGTACATCAAGATATGTTACCACTAAAAATAAAAAAAATACTCCCGAGAGGCTTGAACTGAAAAAGTACAATCCTATTTTGAAAAAATATACTATTCATAAAGAAATTAAATAATATTTATTATGGCTAAGAAAGTTGTTGCATCATTACAGACAGCAGGTAAAAACTATACCAAGGTGATAAAAATGGTTAGATCGCCTAAGACAGGTGCCTATTCTTTTAAGGAGAGCGTACTTCATATTGAAGAAGTGAAAAATTATTTGGCGAAAAAGTAAATAATATTTGTAATAAAAGGAATTTAAAGGCTTTTTCCTGTTTTAGGGAAAGGCCTTTTTTGTTAATTGAATTGGTGTCGGCATAACCTGTTAGGATTGCACACAAGAATTAGGGCTACTATCATTGCAGGTTTTGAGGGGGCAATTTGTAAATTTGAAACTTTTAAATATGGGTTTTCTTAATATTTTTTCAAAAGAGAAAAAGGAAAAACTTGACGAAGGATTGTCAAAAACCAAAGAGAACGTCTTTTCTAGAATCTCAAGGGCTGTAGCAGGTAAAACCAAAATTGATGATGAGGTTTTGGATAATCTGGAAGAGATTCTCGTTACTTCAGATGTTGGAGTTGATACAACCCTTAAGATAATTAAGCGGATAGAGGCCAGGGTGGAAAGGGATAAGTATCTTGGAACTTCGGAATTGAATAAAATTCTAAAGGAAGAGATTGCCGCACTTCTACTCGAAAACAACAGGGAAGACCTTGTGGATTTTGTTATTCCCAAGGGAAATCATCCTTATATTATTATGGTTGTGGGAGTTAACGGAGTCGGTAAGACAACAACAATCGGGAAGCTGGCATATAATTTCAAGAAAGCAGGCAAGTCTGTTCTACTTGGAGCCGCTGATACTTTCAGAGCTGCTGCTGTTCAGCAACTGCATATCTGGGCCGATAGGGTTGAGGTACCGATTGTTGATCAGGGAATGAATGCCGACCCTGCTTCGGTTGCTTTTGATACTTTGAAATCTGCTCTTGCAAGAGACACCGATGTCGTTATAATTGATACTGCAGGACGACTACACAACAAAGTAAACTTGATGAATGAGCTAACAAAGATAAAAAGGGTAATGCAAAAGGTCATTCCTGATGCTCCGCATGAAATACTTCTTATACTGGATGCTTCTACAGGACAAAATGCCATAGAACAAGCCCGGCAGTTTACTGCGGCTACGGAAGTTAATGCTATTGCACTTACCAAGCTTGACGGCACTGCTAAAGGTGGAGTTGTTATCGGTATTTCCGACCAGTTTAAAGTGCCGGTGAAATATATCGGCATCGGTGAGAAAATGCAAGACCTTCAGGTGTTTAATCGTGTTGAGTTTGTTGACAGCCTTTTTGATTAATGGGAGTCCTCTGCCGCCAAGGCTTTGGAGGTTGATAAATGATTGAATGTTGAGCGATGAGAAATTCCGTTTTGCGGAAAATTTAATGTAATAACTTTAAGTCTTGAAAACAAAGTTCACAAATAAAAAGATAAACCTGATTTCACTTGGTTGTTCCAAAAATCTTGTTGATTCGGAGGTGCTGATGGGACAACTGAAATCAAATAATATTGACGTTACTTTTGAAAAAGATGACAGTAATGCTGATGTAGTTGTAATAAACACTTGCGGCTTCATACATGATGCAAAACAGGAGTCTATAGATACCATTTTAAGCTATGTTGAAGCAAAACAAAGGGGAGATATTGAGAAAGTTTACGTTATGGGGTGTCTTTCCGAAAGGTATAAAAAAGATTTGCAGAATGAAATAGATGATGTAGATAGCTATTTTGGTGTCAATGATATAAATATGATAGTATCCGAGCTTGGAGGAAAATACAGGAATGAGCTTGTCGGAGAACGGGTTCTGACGACTCCATCACATTTTGCATACCTTAAGATTGCTGAAGGTTGCGACAGGAGATGCTCTTTTTGCGCAATTCCATTTATTAGAGGAAAGCATATTTCCCGGCCTGTTGAGGATATTGTTGATGAGGCACGGAAACTAATTGAAAAAGGAGTTAAAGAAGTTATTCTGATATCACAGGATCTTTCATATTACGGACTAGACCTATATAAAAAGAATATGCTTGCCGAACTTGTTAATCGTTTGTCTTCACTTGAAGGTATGGAATGGTTGAGACTGCATTATCTTTATCCATTCTCTTTTCCTATGGAGGTACTTGTCATAATGAAAGAGCGTGATAATATCTGCAATTATGTGGATATGCCGGTTCAACATATTAGCGATAATATCTTAAAATCAATGAGACGCGGTCATGGACAAGCTGATACATACCGGCTTCTTGAGAAAGTTAAATCTGAATTTCCTGATGTTGCTTTGCGGACAACTTTGATAGCAGGCTACCCGGGTGAAACAGAAAACGACTTTAAGCAATTGCTCGACTTCATAAGCAATATTAAATTCGACAGGCTTGGTGTTTTTGCTTACTCTCCCGAAGAGGATACAGCAGCATTTAATCTTAAAGATGATGTGCCTGATATGATTAAGCAGGAAAGAGTTGAAGCAATAATGGAATTGCAGCAGGATATCTCATTTCGGTTAAATAATGCTAAAGTTGGCAAAATCTTTAAAACACTTATTGATAGAAAAGAAGGTGACTACTTTGTTGGTCGTACCGAGTACGATTCTCCGGAAATAGATAATGAAGTTTTGATTTCACCTGATAATTCCGAGATTGAAGTTGGAAATTTTGTGGATGTGAAAGTCTCAAAAGCCGACTATTTTGACCTTTTCGGGACTCTTTCCCAAAAATAGACACCGGATTATTTTTAAGACCTATATCCGTTCCCGGAAAAATTTACGTTTTTGGATATTTGTTCCAGAATTATCCAATATTGAAAAATTTGCTAAGTCGCTGATTATGTGGAATGTGAGTATTTGGTATTAAGAGTGGTGATTTTTTTTCTTTCAGTGCAATTGCTTTATAGCCTGAGTGTCAGTAGATTAAGATTTTTGGCATATCAATTGAATACCTGAATTGTTCTTTGAAAAAAATTATCATCAAACAAAATGTAATCTGAGAAATTTTTCATGGTGGTTAATTTTTATTTGTAAAATTTGGTTTTGGTTGGTTAATTAGGTCGGGAAGCTATGTTCATAACTGGTGCTTTTCGGCCTTTTTTCTTGGTTATCTATAAAAATCGTATATTTGCACCGTAAATCCCTGATGAAATTTTTGAAAAGATTAAGCGTTAATGATTGAGAATTATTTGCCGGATACTTTTAAAGTGTATCCATATTAAGAAAAGAAGGATATTTTGCTTGAGTTCAGGAAATCAATATTAGTTGTACTCTTTTCTGCTGTACTGACTATGTCAGCGTTTGCACAGGATATGTTAGGGATTGCTAACAGTAACTATGCAGGGCTGTACGGTATTGCCTTGAATCCTTCGAGTATGGTTGGCTCAAAACTTTATATTGACTATAACCTTATTGGCCTTAATATGTCTGTTGATAACAATTATGCCTATATAACAAGTGATGATTTTTACAATCTTTTTAAGGGACAGGAACCTGTTTATTATACAAGTAAAAATGAGAAAAGGAATTTTGGATATTATGATAATGCTAATTTGAAAAGTGGATATGTCGATTTGAAGATGTCCGGGCCTGGTGCAATGGTTGTATATGGCAAACATGCGTATGGTTTGAGTACATCGTACAGAACACTGGTTTCTTTTAATAATCTTCCACCTGACGTAGCAACTTTCCTTTATGAAGCTATTGACTATCCGCCGCAACAAATGAAATTATATTCTCACGACAAACCTATTTACGGAGCGGGGCTATCGTGGCTGGAGATAAGCCTAAGCTATTCTTACTTGATTCATCGTAAAAAATGGGAGTTTTGGTCTGTAGGTGTCTCAGTGAAACCCCTGATTGGTTATTCGGGTCTTTTTACTGCTGTTGATAATGTCGATTATATGGTCGAAAATGACAGTACTGCTCATCTTCAGCATACATCTTTTAAATACGGTTATTCACTCCCCGTAAATTATAATGATAATACCCCTACCGGCTTTTTTAATAGGGGATTCGGGTTCGGGGTTGATATAGGACTTACATATGAGAAAACCAGAAAAGGTCATGGAAACGGTTACTTCACAAGGCTTTGCGAACAACGTTATGACAGCTATAATTATAAAATAGGGTTTTCAATCCTTGATTTGGGTTATATAAAGTTTTCAAAAAATGCAGAGAGTTTTAGTTATACCGATGCTTCTGCCTACTGGTATAAACCTGATGACACATTGCCTAGTTCAACAATAGATGAAGTAAATCTTAAAATTGCACATTATTTTGGCGAACCTGCTTCGAAAAACACATCATTCTCAATGTATTTACCATTGGCAATAAGCTTGCAATATGACCGATGGATGTGGAAAGGGTTTTATCTTAACGGAACTTTGATATATGGATTTAAACTCGGTGATGCTTCAGTTAAGAGGCCTACAATTCTTTCTTTTGCTCCAAGATGGGAGACCGCTAAGTATGAGGTAAGCTTGCCAATATCTTTCTATGAATGGGATCCGGTACCGAAGATTGGTTTCGCAGTAAGGTATGGAGGTTTTTATGTCGGGTTTGACAATCTAAATCCCATATTGAAATTTTCGGACTTTACCGGAACAAATTTCTATTTTGGTTTACGCCTCAATCTGATGCGTTTGCTACATATGAATTTCTTAAAAGGCAATTGCAGGGACTTGCATAATCGCAATATAGAAACTTTCGATTATAGAAATTTCTAGGTGCTTTAATGGTCACATAAATTTACTCCGGCTACAAGTGTGCCGTTAAGTAGCTGTTTGATAAGCTCTTCAGGGGCCGCGGCATTAACGCCTGTGTAAACGTTGATTCCATTTTCAAGAAAAATATCAATTGCCCGTTGTCCCATTCCACCCGCAATTATGTCGGATACTCCCAACGAGGCAAGCCAGCGTGGATAGGTTCCGGGTTGATGCGGTGGGGGAGAATGTGTTTCGTGACCGGTTATCTGTCCGTTTTCCGTTGAAAAAATCATAAAATGCTCAGCATGACCAAAATGTGTGCTGAGTGAACTATTTGCTACTGGAATTGCTATCTTTTTCATATTTTTATTTATCATTAGTTACTATTAATAAATTGCGTTGCAAAGTTGGAGCTTATTTTTGTTTTATAACATAAAAAAACGTATTTTCCCCACAGGCCCATTGTCACATCTTTATGTAGCTCATTAGAATTCTCTTTTCATTCTTGTGCCGCAGTTCGGACAACTCGTTTGTCTGCAAGGAATACCTTTTTTATGAGTAATCTTGAATCCGCAGGCCGAGCAAATACAAAATGCAGAATCAGGAGAATAGCTTGCTTCAAACTTATTTCTGACAGTGCTATTCCGAATTTGTTTGTTAATATGTATAATAGTTTGTGAGTTGCAGGTCGGGCAGTTTGTGAATCCTTCAGCCGATCCGGTATCT
>Ga0256913_10001754_pt1 | contig 11090 bp, 6 predicted proteins | sample Axial_MatmetaG_FD_185970 | JGI IMG/M metagenome (GOLD analysis project Ga0256913, IMG submission 185970) | Deep-sea worm associated microbial mat communities from Axial Seamount, Juan de Fuca Ridge, Pacific Ocean - Axial_Mat | ecosystem: Environmental > Aquatic > Marine > Oceanic > Microbial...
AATTTTTGACTTTCTTGTATTATGTCATATTGACAGATGAAATAGGGGGGGGATTTAATTTTTAATTTCCCATAAAGTTTCTTTGAATGGATTAATTTCAAATTATTGAATTATTTTTATTGCAATCTCATTAATCAGTTTTGATGATTTTTATCTTATTATGAAATTCCTTTCTTTATGTATCTGATATAGATATTTCAACAATATTTTTATTATTATTCACATTTATATTTGCGTAGTTGAAACTCTGCAGGGAATAAATATTTACAGCATAATACCTATGAGTTTTAACAAAAAAACAACTTCTCCAATGACAAATATAACACTATTCAGTCAAATTATATCAAAAATAGATAGTTGTTTACAGAATTCTATTTTTATTCTTTATTTCTGCTTCAAACAACAAATTCAGTTTGGCTGGCAGGAGTTCGACAATCCATATCAGTACCTCTGTTTCTATGGTCATCAATTTCCGCTACAATACCTGCTGTTCTTCCAAAAAGAAATAGATTAAATCCAATTTTTTGCATTTCATTTTCAGTAATATCGCCTGAGTTAAAAAGCTTCCAAAGCAATTTTAATGTAATTGTAGCGATCACTGCATCAATATTTACACAATAAATATTTTTTGTTACTTTCTGTTTATACAATGATAATACAAGTTGTTTATAAAATTCCCAAAAGATATTGTCAATTCCTTCACTCTTAAATTGTTTGTAGATAAAGTCTTCGCGAGGATCGATATTTACAGGTTTACCTTTAAAAACAGGATGATTAATTCCCGGAATGCGTTTATAACCAATACCTTTGGATTTTGCTTCTTTTTTATCCATAGCAAATTTACCAGCAGCCGCATTAGCAATTTCAGACACATCAATTTTTTCGTCAATAATTCCCGGATCTTCGATTTTTACCGCTGAAAATGCATTTAACATATATTCAATTCCCTCGAATCCATTCCCTCCGTGAGCCAAACCTGTATTTGCCAAAAAACCAATAAATGCTGTAGAAATATTGTTTCGTGCACTAACGCTTTCCTTTGCACCTTTAGCGCTAATAGTCCCCGGACCATTGGTCAATGTTATTCCAAGTAATGTTGAAAATTCTTTCAATTCTGTTTCCTTTGGTTTAGCATTAAATATTGCTCTAAAAGCTGTTTCAGTAAAAGATGTGTATAGCAACTTTAAATTCTTTCTTTTTATCAAATCATTTATAAATATATTTTTGTCAGATTTGATAGTAGATAAAATAATCACTTTTGCAACAATACTAAAATATGAATATGCATTTTCAAGTGTATCTTTTACGATTTTTTTCTTTATCAAAGCCGGATAAATAGTGTGAAATAATATTCCTGTAATAATTAAATCGTCAGGCTTAACTATATTTTCGTTCTCAACTATATATTTGATTAATTGAAAAACATTTCCTGAAGTATTTTCTTTATCCAATATCTCATAAAGTATAGGTTCCTGATTTGATTTGTTTTCAGTACTAAATTCAAATTTTGATTTAATCAAATCATCATGTTTGTTCCAGTTAATATTTTTCTCCAAATCACGAATATTTAATTCGGAATAAATACCTAACAAAGATTTAATATAGGAACTTGCTTGTCTGAATTCAGAATTATCTCCAAGCAATGCCAAAGGAGCCATCAAAGCTTCATTTGGTGTTGCACCGTTATTTTCAGCTTGTTTTACCAAATCGAAAAACATATCAGGAATACAAGCAAGATAGTTTAAAACCAAATTCAATAACGGCACATCTTTATTTTCAGGAAATATCTTGGTCAAAGCAAAGAAAATATTATTTTCAAAAGTATAACTCGCTAATTCGGTAACCGGTTTTCCATGCAACTCTCCAACCTGCGTTTTACTATTCATAGTTGAAGCACCGGAGGCATTTCGCATATTTCTACGCAGATAGATTGCCCCAAGTTGTTTATTTACATTTTCTATTTCTTTATCGTAAGGAGAAAGAGCTTTTACAACAGAAATTTTTAGTTTTTCCGGTAAATCCCATCCAAAATCATTTGCAAACCAGGGTTTCAAATCAAGATTTCCCATCGGTTTGAAGTCCGTTTCCATTCCCAACTTATCAAATACTGCCTTAATAGCCAAAGGTATATGTTGAATTGAATTCACATGGACTCCACGCTTACCAACTCTGGAAGGTTTCTCCGGATCAAATCCTTGCACTCCAAAATACTCTTCAAACCATCTTTCTTTACTAGCGGCATCATCATTGCTACCGGCAAGAGCTCCGGCATGTCCAACTGCACGAGTTAATTTTGCTTTCCAATGTCCGGTAACACAAGCAATAATCGGTTTCTCAAAATGCATTTCTCCATTTTCTATCATATCCAAAGCTATCTTTTCATAAAATCCTCCCGGTTCAATATATAATACAACAGCCTTAGTTCGAGGATCATTTTGCGCGGCATATAAAAATTCAGCTACAGGATATTGGATTATGGTATCTTTACCGGAACTTACTATTGTTGTTGTTCCAAACCCTTGAGTTTTCATATATTCAGTAATTGTTGTACTGAAATTACCGGAATTGCTATGAACTGCAATTGAGCCTTTTACTAATAATTCGTCCGGGCGATCTCCTCCCAGTCCTCCCCCGATACGTACATGATTCCATGAATCTGCAACACCGAGTGAATTTGCTCCAAAGACATCAACACTATTAGCTTGAGCAATTGCACGAATTGATGTTTGATCCTTCACACTTAGTTTTTCTGTTACAATTACAATTTTCTCCAATGCTTTGTTATAATGTATTAATTCAGCAACAGCATGATAAACAGCAGTAGGAGGTAAATAAATTACTCCCGTATTAAAATCATGAACTTTTATTGCATCCGCGAGTCTGCTATAAACAGGAATTTCACCTATTTCAGTTTTCATTACACCGGGACGACCATACTGAACACCTGCAACAACATTAGCTCCACTATACACATGAGAAACAGGAGTTACTTTTCGACTCTCATTCCCTAGAATATTCATCACTAAAACCTTATCGTTTTTAGAAGCTATTTCATCCAGGTTATTAATACCAACATAACATTTGAATTGTTTTAATTTATCAACTACCATATCATTTAATTAAATATAAAATGTAAAATTCAATGTACTTAACTGAGCAAAATATAAAAACTTATAACTTACTTTTTTTTTCAATCATCCAATCGTCAATATCAACAGCATATTGTATCACTTCAATCATAGAACTATCATATCCGAAAAATTTGTACGGAACTTCAAGGCTTTCCAAAATATCACGACCGTATGCAAAACCTTGAATCAAATTTGGTCCACCCCTGCCGGCTACAACATAGATTTCTTTTTTACCATGCTTTGCAAAATAATCCCTAAGAGCATCAAACATCGCTTTGAATGTTACAAAAATATCCGTATTATTGGCTTTACCCCCGATAATCAACAGAACATTGGAATTTTCTAACCAATAATTATATACAATTCTAGCTATATGATACATTTTCTCATAGGGAGGATTCCCTCCAAAATCACTTGAGATAGTGGTTTTTTCCGATAAAATCTCCGTAGCCGCACTATTTGCACCACCACCAAACATAAATGATGTAATTGTTCCTTCAGGATTGATTACGGCAACATCACTTTGGCCTTGATATGTACGCAATTGATTTACTTCAATCTCAAATTCTGACAAATTGGTCTCAAATATTTCAGCAGGTAAATTTAATCTGTCAGCTAACGGATTATCAATATCCAACATACCTTTAAAATCACAACCAACTGCATTAAGCCGCTTACCCTTTCGTTCCATTCTTATAGGATTCAATTCAATCATGGTAAAACCATAATCATTGTACAATTCCCATAACTTTGGCAAATGTCTTACAAGAGCACTAACCATTTCCTGAGGAGCTTTCAATTTTGCCAAAGCATCAATAATATGATAATTTTTTAAACCGGTAAGCACATCAAAAGAATTCTCTACAATTCTGTCAGGTGGTAATTCTTCAATGTCAACACCACCATCAATTGAAAGAGTAAAATTAACTCTCCTGCTAATCGTTGAAACATTCAAATTGAAATAGACTTCAAAATCAGATGGAATAAACTCTTCAAATGTAACTCCATTGGCAATAACTTTTTCATTATGAAAAGTATGCTCGGCAAAATACAATTGTCTTTTTGCTTCTAAAGCCTCATTGACAGATTTAACAATTTTGACCAAACCTGCTTTTCCTTTTTTACCAACTCCACCATAGAAAATCGGTTTAACCACCAATTTACCTCTTTTCTCCAACAACTTTTCAATCTCATCAAAGGTAGCATTTGAATTTAAAACTTCAGGTACGGGAAACCCTGCCAATTTGAGGATTTGAGTACCATAACGCATTCCGGTTACTCGCATAATATAGCTTTAATATAAAAAAATACAATGTCTTATTAACTCATCCAAATCAATAAAATAATGAAAGGCAAGTTAATTCTAATTTTTTGTTTATATGACAAAGGTAAACTATATTTATTTATATATCCAATAATATTAAAATTAAATAATTAAAAAATGCCAAACTTTTGTTCCTTCAGTGCAATTTTTACACATTTCTATTTCCTCTCTTCCTTTGGAAACCCCATGGCCTGAAATTATTATATTTTTCATAAGCTCCTTCACTTCAATTGATGAAGCTTCTTGCCCATCTTCCCTGATAAAAGACTCTGAAAAGAAATCCTTTAGCTCTTTTACTCCAAATTTGATTTGAACAAACTTGGAACATGCAACTCTGGAAATAGTAGAAATATCCAGTCCGGTAATATCAGCAATAAATGATAAAAACAGAATTGACCCTGCAAAAATAAATATTATTGGAAGATTGGGAAGATAAAATTACCTGAGAATTAATCATGAGAACATATTTGACAAAGGATAAAAAATTAGCTTAATTCATAGTACTTTATAATTTTTTTTACTATTTTTATATTTTAAAGATTAACTTTTTTATATGAAAGTTATCAAAAGGTATATATCGAAAAGATTATTGCTTGACACTTGTCTTATCGCTATATTATTGCTCTTACCTTTGAATAAAATATTGTCGCAATCCCAAAGCAAATATCACTGGAACACTGTTCAAATAAAAACATATTCGGATTTGAAAAGCATTAAAATGTTTTCACCTGAATCAGGGATAGCAATTGGTAAAAACTTATTACTTTTTAATAACGGTATTTGGGCTGAACCGGAAAACCAACTCCCAATTGACATTGATTTAATATATGTTATAGATACAAATTGTCTGTTTGCATGTTCAAAAACTATATATCAGGAATCCGATTTGTATTATTTTGACGGAAAAAAATGGTCAAATATTAATCATCCTTTGGCTAATAATATTTACAGCCTAAATTTTAAAAATAAAAATAATGGAATTATAGGTGGTTTTGGGGAAATTGCATTTTTGAAAAATAAAAAATGGGAATTTATTGATTTTCCTCATTTAATTTCAATTACCAATATACAAGTAATTGGTGATTCTACCTTTTGGGCTTTGACAAATGATAAAGGATTATTCAAATACGATAAAAAATGGAAACAAATAGACAATTCGGTATATATTGATTTAATTCAATTATATAATGACAATTTATATTTTATTGGGAAAGAAAATTTCGGGATTATTCATAAAGATTCGATTAGCATTATTTCAACTGATACACGACTGAAAAATATCAGGTCTTTTTCGATTGTTAATGATAAAAATATTTATGCAGTAGGGAATAATGGGTTAATTTTGAATTATAATGGTCAAATTTGGCAACAACAAAACAGCGGAACTGAAGAAAATTTGAATTCAATATCAATGTTGGACAATACCGACGGATGGATAGTTGGCAATAATGGTACTATCTTGCATTATACTGATAAAATTGAAATACATGGGAAAAAACCATGGAAAGGTTTTGACCAAATCACTTTTAATACTTATTCAAGAATTATAAATGATGAATACGGAGTAGCTATTTTTGATTTTGATGAGGATGGATTTCCTGACATTTTCACTTGCGGACTGTATGAAAGCAATCATTTATATATAAAAAAGATAAATTTCAATTATAATGATGAAGCTGAAAAAAGAGGAATTAGTGGTAAAAATACAAATTCAAAAAACAAACTTAATCTTGGAGTGTGTATTGGTGACATTGACAATGATAACGACATGGATATTTATGTTAGCTCATTAAACAGTAAAAATACCATTTATAAAAATACCGGAAAAGGTTATTTTATTGATTATTCTGCCATATCCAATGGAGTTGGGAAAAAAAATGAACGTACAAATGCTTGTATAATGGGAGATGTGGATAATGATGGGGATCTTGATATTTTTATTGCAAATGAAAATTCAACTAACAGATTATTCCTTAATAATGGAGTAGGGATTTACAAGGATGTAACTCTTGAAACCGGATTATTATCACAGGGAGGAGGAATGGGGTGTTCGTTTGGAGATATTGACAATGATGGAGACCTTGACATTTACGTTACAAATTGGGCTCATAGTAATGTTTTATATCAAAATCAATGGAAGGAAAAAGGAAAATTAAAGTTTATTGACATATCAAAAAAAGCAGGAGTAAGCGGAAAATCTTATGCAAAAAGCAATGGTGTATGCTTTAGCGATATCAATAATGACGGATATCTTGATTTGTTTATCACAAATAGAAAAATGCCAAATCGCTTGTATATAAATCAAGGAAATGGCATTTTCCAGGATAAAACAGCTGAAAAAATAGGATTGGATTCTTTAAAATCTTATGGAGTTGTAATTTCAGATTTTGACGCCAACGGATTTAAAGATATCTATGTTTCAAATGTCGGTAAAAATGTATTTTATGAAAATAACGGAGAAATATTTTTTAAAAAATCAATAGAATTCAATTGTGATTTAGGTGGATATAGTACCGGTTCGGCATTTGCAGATTTGGATAAGGACGGTGATAACGATATTTATATTGCCAATTATCTTGGTGAAAGCAGTAGTATCTTGAAAAATAAAGCTGTTAAAAATAATTTTATAAAAATCAGAATAAAAGGTATAATTAATAATACATTTGGGATAGGTTCAAAAATATATATTTATGAAAAACTAAAAGATTCTCTAAATTTATTATTTTTTGATGAAATACGTTTAGGATCCGGCTATGCATCTGCAAATGATCCTATAAAAACAGTTAATTTAGCTAATAATCGAAATGTAGACGTGAAAATAGTTTTCCCTAATGGATTAATTAAGATTTTAACAAATGTGACACCGGGTAGCCAATTGACAATTTCCGATTTATCCGGCATAAAAAAGTATTATTTTCTATTTTCAAGGTGGATTTCAAAACAGATATTTGACCCGCATCGATTGTGGAGTTTGATCAAGATAATTTTAGTGTTATTATTGATTGTATTTTCATGTTTCTACGGTTTAAAACGCTATAAACTTCGAAAATCATTTATTGTTATAAATGCATTTCTCCTTTTGGCTTTTTATTATTATCAATATCATTATTTTGAATTTGACAACTGGTTTTTATCTTCAGTAGTACCGTTGTCCAGTACAATTTTAATTTTACTATTGCTTTATTATTATTTTGAAAGATCGAGAGTCAAAAGGCTGGCATTAGTTGAACAAAACATGATAAAAGAAAAACTATCGAGGGATTTACATGATGATCTTGCTACCACTATCAGTTCCGTTGGAATATATCTGACATTGATAAGATACAATGTAGGAGGAGCAAACAAAAAATTAAATGAATTAATAGGAAAATCCGAATCATTGATTCAAACTGCTGCTGAATCTATTACCGATTTGATCTGGGCAATTAATCCTAAATCTGTAAAATTATCAAATCTGATTTTAAAAATCAATAGCAACTTCGGAGAAATATTTAGAGATAAAGGAATTCTATATAAAACAATATCCAAAATCAAAGGAGACAAAATCACTTTGAATTCAAAAATCAAACAAAATGTGTATCTTATAATTAAAGAAGCTTTAAACAATACATTGAAATATGCTAAAGCAGAAAATGTGTCATTAATTTTTGAAACTAAAGGAAATAAAATAATGATTATGATTATTGATGATGGAACAGGTTTTGATTTACAGAATGTGATTAATAAAGGTAATGGATTGATTAATATGAAAAACAGGGCAAAAGAACTTAATGGTAAGCTTGATATTGAAACTAATCCCGGACATGGAACGAGGATAATATTAGAATTTGAATTATAAGTAACAATTTATTTCAATAAATTATAAAAAATGACGCATTTGTGTCATTGTATTATACACATATTTATACCAATTTTGTAAATAATTATGATTAAAGTATCTATTATAGAAGACCATCAGGATTTCAGACGAGGCTTGGAGTATTTGCTAAATGCTTCTGAAGGATTTGAATGTATGGATACTTTTATTACGGCAGAAGAAAGTTTACAATATCTTTCAGGCAAAGAAGACATCTTGCTTTTGGATATTAATTTACCTGGAATATCCGGAATTGAGGCTATACCTCTATTAAAAGAAAAATATCCAAAGCTCAAAATAATAATGCTAACTATACGCGATGATGATGACACGGTTATGGAAGCTATATTAGCAGGAGCAGATGGTTATTTACTTAAAAAATCAGCACCCCTTAAGATTTTAACCTCTATAAAAGAGTGTATTGAAGGTGGCAGCCCTATGACCGCCAGTATAGCACAAAAGGTTTTAACATTATTCAAACAATACATTCCTGCTAAAAACGATGGTTTTTTATTAACAAATAGAGAACTGGAAATATTGAATTTACTTGTAGAAGGTTATAGTAATACTTCCATTACCGAGAAACTGTTTATAAGTATTCAAACCGTCAGAAATCATATTCGTCATATCTACAAAAAACTACAGGTTCACAGCAAATCCCAGGCAGTAGTCAAGGCTATAAAAGAGGGGCTGGTGTAGAAGGGAATAACAATTTTAAGTTTATCCTTAATTAAAAAATTAATATTTCCTTTTAAGCTCAAACAAAAGTAAATTTATTTATTGCAAAATAAAGAAAATGACGCATTTGTGTCATTGACAAAATAATAATAGAATCATAGCTTTGCATTATAAAAGCTAAAATAATTAATTATGAAATTGACAAGACTATCTGTTTATATAATATTATTTTTAAGTTTAACAATTAATGGTTGTCTTTGTGATTCTGATTCAATTGCAAATATTAGACCTTGTGCTGAAATTGACAATGTTTATAAAACAATTACTTTTGAAATCCATGCAAAATATCATTACAATAATGAGCCAATACAAAATGAAGGTAAGGTAATTATAACCGCAATTTTTTCTAATTGGATTCTATATGTTAATAGGGATGGATATTGTGAATATAATATATTATGGATTTCAAAAGAATATGTTAAAAATCTTGATGAAAACGGTAACGCGATTATTACTATTGATGAATTTGAATACGATAATAAGTATGATAATTTAATATCTAAAGTACAAATTGAATCATCCAATATTTCAAAAATTGAGAGTAGTGCGCAACATAAAAATGTTGTTACAAAATACAATAGTCCTGAATCTATAAAATTATTTTTTTCGATTAAAACAGATAAAGACCTATGAAAAAGAATTTAATTTTTCCGGTATTTTTCATCTTATTTCTTTGTATATTAATAAAAGGGGTTTCACAATCCTTTGAATTTAAAGGAAATTCTCACTTCGGTATTCAACCGATAAATATGATAGATACTTCACGATTTGCATTAAAATACTTTTTCAAAGATATGGATGCTGATGGTGACTTGGATTTGTTTTTATTTGGAGAGGACGAATCAGATACTGTTTCTACTAATTCACAGTTACAAAACACTAGGTATTTTATTGAAACTCAAGAAAATATTGGAAATAAATGGAATCCTGAATTTAAAGCAAGGGAAAAAAAGTTTGAAACTTTTAATTTTGCAAGTGGCAATAGTTTTTTTATACCAACGATCGGGGATATTAATGGAGACGGGAGGCAAGATTTTGTGATTAGTGCATATGCCGATAGCTTTTTTATTCAAAGCATACGTTTTGATATACAAACTTCTGAAAACAATTTTGAAACTCATTTGGGTTCATATTATGATTTGCCCAATTTTTCTCCGGGAAGTGTATTTATACCGGAATTAATTGATTTGGACATGGATGGTGATTTGGATTTATTACTTACCGGTGGTTTTCCTCCTTCTTCAGATGAAGAAAGCGCACAATATGCTTTTTTGTATGCAAAAAATACCGGGACTATAAGCAATCCTGAATTTCTCGGTTGGTTTGCTAATCCTTATGGATTAATGCCGGATACATTTCCAATATTTACTGTAGGAGGAGACATTGATTTAGACGGAGATATGGACATACTTGGATTAGAAATAAAAGGAGATACTACAAGATTTTGTTATTATGAAAACAATAGTTCAGCTGACGGAAGACCGGTATTCGATAATTACATTCCATATCCGTTTGATTTACCATATATAATTGATTCTGATGATGATGATGATGATGACGATGACGTAGATGAAGTAATATTATTTCCAAGTTTAGTCGATATTGACGGAGATGGAGACCTTGACCTTTTTATACCTCATCGCATCGATACTGTTTTTTCTCTTGATTATTATGAAAATCAGTTGTGCAGCGGTGGATTTCAAGATACTAATACCACAATTTGTGAAGGAGACACATTGGACATAGGAGGACAAAAATTTACTGAATCCGGCGAATGGAATATTGAAGTAACCGATTCAAAAGCTTGTGTTAGCATCACACATCTGACACTTGAGGTGATTCCCGTTAAAACCACATTTATCGAAGAAACCTTATGTTATGGTGATACTTTTTACATCAATAACAATGCATTTTCCGAATCGGGAAGCTATGAACTGAGTTTAATGTCATCATCAGGTTGCGATAGCATAGTGATTGCAAATCTGGATTTTATACAAATTGATACTGCTGTTAGTCAACAAGGGTTTGTATTAACTGCTTT
>Ga0256913_10001755_pt1 | contig 11083 bp, 8 predicted proteins | sample Axial_MatmetaG_FD_185970 | JGI IMG/M metagenome (GOLD analysis project Ga0256913, IMG submission 185970) | Deep-sea worm associated microbial mat communities from Axial Seamount, Juan de Fuca Ridge, Pacific Ocean - Axial_Mat | ecosystem: Environmental > Aquatic > Marine > Oceanic > Microbial...
GACGATACTTCCGAGCGGGAATCAATGCGTTCGATAGTTTTGGGAAATCCGGAAACGAACCGTTCTTGGCGTTGACCGCTCCTTGAAGCGCGGAGCGCGTCTTCGATTTGTCGCCTAACGCTCGGAACGTTTCCGATTTTCTCAGCAAAACCTATTTGTCGTTTTTCTCCAGCATTTTTTCATACTTCGGTTCGAGACCCGCTTTCTCCACGATTTTCCTGACCTCTTCGGGCCAAGCCGATATGGGAGCGCCCTTGGGAAGCTCGACGTTCTCTTTCGCGACGCATTTCGGATCCATATTTTTCTCGGAATCCATCTTTTTCGCGAATCCAGATTCCGTGAAAAAGTTATGTATGAATTGTTTGTCTCTGCTGGAGGCGTGCCTACGGGTCATGCTCCATATCGCCATCTTCCCATCAAAAACGTTGTCTTTGAACTCGACGTAGGCCGTCCCCTCGTCGCAATAGACGAGTTTTCTGAGGGTTTTTGTGTTCTTCGGGTCGAAGGCTTTGACAATGTAGTTGCCCTTGACCTCGGAGTATTTCGGAGTTTCCCCCTTCTTCTGCATCGCCTGGTCCCCAATGAAGTAGATGGCTCCAGTATCATGCAATTTCGTGTAGGGATTCACGATCTTGTTGTAGTTGAACTTGATGTCGTCGACAGAAAGTGACGGTTTTCCGCCGGTTTTTCCGTATATGTCGTTGTGTTTCTTCTTTCCCGGTATGCCGTCGAATTCGCCCCAACTCCAACCGGAGGTGAAGGAGTTGTAGGGGGTGTCTTTCATGTCGTTGTGGAGAAAATATATCGAATGCCCGTAGAACAGCGCGAGCGGACTGGTGGACCACCACTCCCATCCCACGTGTCTGAAGAGGTTGTTGGAGACCGTTACGTTTCGTACCAGCCCCTCGACCGATTCGTTCCATTTGTCACGGCTGTTGTCGACGTTATACGGGCCGAATCCGTTGTTGTCGTCGTTCTCCTTCCCTATGTAGACGTGGTGCGGGTGTCCGACATTGACTCCTCCCCCTCCGACCCAGTGGAAGGCGTTGCCCGATATTACCGCGTTTTCGACGTCGTTTTCGATGTTTATCGCAGTGGACGCTATATCTTTGAACACGCAATTTTCCACGACGATGTTGGACGCGCTATTCATTTCCATGGCGCCCGGCATCAGGTCTTCCGTTGTGTAGAGTGTTTTGTGCCAATTTCCGCTTTTTGTGAATTTCGTCGTTATCGCGCTGGACTGTATGATGAACACGGCGTGCGCGTCGTCGTCTAGTCTCGTCATTCCCCACTCCGTATGCGCGAATGTCAGATTTTTGAATTGGATGTTTCCAGCGTGTTTTTCTCTGTTTTCCCCTTTGATTGAGATTAGGCGCGTGATCGTTGGAATGATTGTTTTCGCCTCACTCATATCCTCGTTCTTTCTAGGCATGTAATAGACCGTAGATTTTTTGTGGTCGAAGTAAAATTCCCCTGGCTTGTCCAGAAACTCCAACGCGTTGTAGAGCGTTATGGATTCTTTCCTTCTAGCGTTGATGGGCTGCCATCCTATATGGAATCCGATCGCTGCGCACGCCCGTGGTAGAATTACAGCTTTTTTTCCGTCTTCGAGCTTTTTTATTGTTTTGACGTCCGTTCTTTGTATGGTCCAAAGTTCGCGTTGCTGGAGTTCAAGGTCTTCCGGGTTCGCCACGTCCGGGATGTCTTCGGCGTTGAAAGTCAAGCCCTCGTGGGAGGATCCCGCTTCCCTGGCCCAAGATTCCCCACCCGTGATTTTGAAGCTGCCATACCACCCATTAGGGGTGAGTTTTTTGTCGTATTCCGCCATTTTCGCCGGAACGCCATTGACGTATAGTTGCCTTATCTTGCTTTTGTTTTCAAGGTGGGCCATCCATATCTCTTTTTTGTATGGTTTCCAGCCTGTTATGAGTTTACCGCCACTTATCACCGCTTCGCCTTTTTCGGGGCCTTTCCATACAATTGGGGCTCCTTTTTTCCCGGAATCCTCCAGTCCCAGTTCCAGAGTTCCGTCTATTTCATACCTCCCTGGGGCCAATCGAATTTCCACGCCGTTTCCAGGAATGCCGTTTTTTATGATGTTTCTGACTTTCGCCTGCGCCGCTTTTAGGGTTTTCAAAGGTTTTTCGGCATTGCCCGGATTTGTGTCGTCACCTGTTGGAGCGATGAACACCGCGCTGTTTTCAGCGTCGGACTTCCCCTCCTTTTTTCCCTGTTTCGCGGGTGGCGCGCAGGAGACTAGGATCGTAGCCAAGACCAGGGACGCCGCGGCGTGAAACGCGGTCCCGAACGATTTGATTCCGTTGTGTTTTTCGATGTTCATTTTTTCTCATCTCCTTTTATGTGAGTAATTGGAAGAAAATATAGAGCCCTAGCATTATAGCCGCTAATATCCCCCATCCGATGAAGCCTGTTTTTCCCATCCCAGGGTTTTGTCTGTAGGCCTCGTGGAGTGTTGGCAAGGGAGTCTCGTCGGCGCTGTGTCCGGTGATTAGGGATATTGTCGCCATGAACGCCATGCATCCCACGAACAAATAGAACGATAGAATGAGGAAGTGCGGCCATATGTCGTTTCCGTTTGTGTCGGCGAAGACGTTGGTGATGTCGCACGCTCCGATGGATAGGGAGACAAGCGAACCGATGATAAGAGTCGCCAATGCGGCTTTTCCGGTGGCTCGTGTCCAAAACACACCCAGAATGAATACGGCGGATATTGGCGGCGCCATGTACCCGATAATGCTTTGGAAGAGATTGAACAGACTTGTCCCCTCGGCCTTGCTGAGAAGCCACGCTATCCCCACCGCCGCCAACGCGCAAAGAAGGGTGGTCATTTGCCCCACGCGTTTTGTTTTGTGTTCCCCGTCGTTTGGCGCTATCCACCTTTTATGGACGTCCAACGTGTATATGGTGCTGAAGGAGTTTAGCCCCGAGTCGAGAGTCGATATGACGGCCGCCACTAGCACCGCGACGATCAATCCCACCAGTCCGGCGGGGAGGTAGGTGTTCACCATTTTAAGGAATACCATTTTGTCGTCTTCGATACCTGGAATCAGTATTGCCGCGAAGATACCCGGCAAAAGGAATATGAAAGGTGGTAGTATTTTCAAAAACCCCGCGAAAAGAGTTCCGTATTGCGCTTGTTTGAGGTTTTTCGCTCCTAGGGCCCGTTGTACGATCGTTTGGTCGGAGCACCAGAACCAGAGAGCGAGCACGGGATATCCCAACGCGAACGCGTACCATGGGTTGTTTGAGTCGGCCGGACGGAAAAGTTTCCATGTCAAGTCGCTCGGGGTGTTTCCGCAAGAGACGTTTTTCAGCGCGTCGAAACTTTCGATGTGTGTCAAGGCTATTATTGAGAGCGTCCCGGCCCCTAGAATCATCAGAATGGATTGGAAGGAGTCGGTCACCATGACGGCGACCAAGCCTCCGGCGATGGTGAAGCTTGTGGCGATGATGGCCAGTACCCATATGCTAGTCATCAGATCCCATCCCAAAAGCTGGCTTAGAATCGCTCCCCCGGCGAAGAGAGTTCCCCCTATCCACATCACCACCGTGCCGAAGAGAGTGTAGAAGGTGGAGAAGGTGTAGCATCCGCCTCCGAATCGCTTCCGTAGGAACTCCGGCATCGTGGATATCTTAGTGTTGAGATAGAAGGGGAGGAAGGCGGCGCCTAGGAGGAAAAGGAAAATCCAAGCCATCCATTCGAAATTCGCGGTGACCATTCCGGAGGTGTATCCCGCCCCGCACGTGGCGATCAGAAACGTGGGGCCGATATTCGTTCCGAAAATACTAAGTCCAACGTTGCCCCATTTCATGGAGCGCCCAGCGAGGAATAGATCCTCGCTTTTCCTATGTTTGTAGCTAACGAATCCGCCGATGGCTAGCAAGGTCACAACGTATAGTATGAATACCGTTACGTCCAACGCGCCCATGTGGACGTCGCCATTTAGAAACGCTGGTGAAATTACTGTCATGATTTTTTTCCTGTTGTCTCGAAGATTGGGGCACGCTATGTGTTGACGGGGCACCTAGTTGTGTTTTGTCTCTCCTCTACACAATGCCGTAGCCTGGATGCCTGTAGACGGAATCCGGCTAAACGCTTCGCTAAACCATTTCCCATTGTTCGAAAATGGTTTGACCTATATTTTTATCGCTAGGCAATATATATCTACTGGAAGGAGGGATGTCAAGATTGTTCCGGAAATTTCTTTGATTTTTTCCTGTCGAGGCGCGGTCTTGTTCCGCGTGACAAGTCATTGGTTCTTTTTCGTTCAAGTATTCAAAGCCGAGTGGGCTTTTCTGAGTATCTCCGGGATTTTTTCGGCGAATAGCGGGTGTTTTTCGGAGCAGATTTCGATTATTCCCTTTTCGACGCGCGGCCCATCGACTGGATCCAGAAGAATTCCGGCGTCCTTTCCAGGGAACCAGTGTCCTTGGTTCAGGATGTTGTAGCGCATTTTAGCGTATTCCAGCATGTCGAGGGCTTTTGCGAGTCGCCAGAGCCTCAGAATTACCGGTAGATTGATCTTTCCAGGGGTTTCGCTCCAAACGGGAAGGTTCGACGCGTCGGCGTCCATCCAATCGTCCCCCACAACCTCCCTTTGGACGTTGTCCAGGCGTTTCGCGATTTCCGCGGCTATCGGCGATGGCCCAGTCGAGGGGAGGTGGTCCAAGGCGTTGATATGTTCTTTGAAATCGGAAGGATTGGCGGCTCCGACGCTGACCGTTCGCACGCCCGGGGTCGAGAGGCAGAAGAGGTCGTTGAAAGCCATCGGGGAAAGAGGCTTGGTTAGATTCAAGAGTTTTTCGGATGGAGAGTAAAGCAGTCCGCCCTTGTCGTTGGCGCTGATGATGAACACCCCCATGTCGTATCGTTCCGCCAGTTCGATGGCGGGGAGGTTGTCTTGGAATATGTAGTAGTAGTGGAGATTGACGTATTCGAACAGGCCGGTTTGGATGATCCTCCTGACGGTTCCCATCGGGGCGTGTGTCGAAAACCCTAGATGTCCCACTCTTCCTTGGAGCTTCCATTTTTCCACTATCTCGGCGCACATTTGGAGCCGTGGAAGGTGTTTCTCGTCGAGTCCGTGGAGTGCCAGGAGGTCTACGCGTTCGACGTCCAGGCGGTCGAACGAGGTTTCTATTAGCGCCTCGAATTCTTTGGGGTCGGCGAGGGGGAATGCTTTCGTCTGGAGGATGATTTCGTCGCGTGGAACTCGCTTGATGGCTTTTCCTAGCTGGATTTCGCTGGAACCGTAGCCGCGGGCGGTCTCGAAATGGTTTATTCCAGCGTCGAAGGCGGCTTTGACGGTGCGCTCGGCGTTCTCTTGGCTCTCCCGGGGGATTCTATCAAACGGAATATCTTTCCAGGAGCGCATGAAACGCATCGCGCCGCAGGATATCCGCGGCACGGCGAGCCCGGTTTTTCCGAATCGTCGGTATCTCATCGCATTTAGAGGACGCGGTGGGTTATCCGTCGTATCTCTTGACTATCAAAGTGGAGTTTATTCCAAGCATGCCGAAGGAGTTGTCGCATATGACCTTGACCCCGCCTTTTCTCTCGATCGGTTTATCCGTGACGATTCCGCGTATTTCGCATTCGGGGTCCGGCGTGTCGAGATTGAGGCATGGATGGACGACGCCGTCTTGGAGCGACGGGAGATTGCCGGCCAGTTCGAGAGCGCCGGCGGCTCCCATGGCGTGTCCTATGAAACCTTTTGTGTTGTTCACGCATGGGGTTTTGTCGATCGAAAGGTCTCCGAAAACCGTTTTGATGGCCTTCGCCTCTTGGATGTCCCCGCTTTTCGTTCCCGTCCCGTGGGTGCTCACTATGTCGACATCGGCTGGCGTTAGTCCAGCGTTCCCAATCGCGGCTTCCATGCATTCGGCTTGGCGTTCGGCGTTCGGGAGAACGAAATGGGTGGCGTCGGAATTCATCGCGTAACCCGCGATTTCCGCTATTATAGTGGCGTTTCTAGCTAGGGCGTCCTCGAGGCGTTCGAGGATGAAAAGACATCCTCCCTCGGCGACGACTATTCCCGTTCTGTCGCGGTCGAAAGGTCGACTGGCCTTTGTGGGGTCGTCGTGTTTCGCCAAGGCGCCCTGGCTGAGGAAACTGGCGAAGATTCCGAACGTTCCCACACTTTCCGACACGCCGCCGGCGACCGCTAGATCCACTTCCCCGAGAATGAGTTGCTGGACTCCCTGTATGGTTCCAGCGATTCCCGCGGCGCACGCGGCTCCGACGCAGTAATGCGGTCCGGATATTCCAGTGTTTATGGTTACTTCGCCGGCTGGATTGTTAGCGACGGTCCTAGGATTGTGGTAATGGTTCCAAACCTTGATGTCGTTGTCGAACAGGCTCAGCTCGTGGACCTCGTTTTCCGTCTCTACGTTCCCGTGCTCGGTAATCCCGATATACACGCCCGTAGTCCGTTTGCGTTCGTCGTCGAGTTCTATCCCCGCGTCCGCCAACGCCTCGTTGGCGCAATATATGGCGATGGACCCCGCGCGGGTGCCATTGCGTATGTCGCGCTTGTTCTGGTGTTTGAGAGCGTCGAAACCGCATAGTCCGGCATGCACTTTTCCGATATGGCGCGTCTCCATGTCGACGACGCCAGAGACTCCCCCAATGAGGTTTTTCCTGAATTCCTCCAAGGTGTTTCCATTGGGGGCGGCGAGCCCTGTTCCGGTTATGACGATTCTTTGTTTCGCACTCACTTTTTCTTTTTCGCCTTGGGCTTGGACTTGGACTTGGATTTGGACGGTCCCTCGCCATGTTTCGGATTCGTCGTCATATAGGCTAGGCAAAGGGAAAGTTCGCCTTTGAGATCGCAGCGGGAGGTTATTCTATCTATCATCCCTTTTTTTAGAAGGAATTCCGATGTCTGGAACCCCTCCGGCAACTCCGCTTGGGTCGTGTCCTTGATGACGCGCGGTCCGGCGAAGCCGATAAGGGCTTTGGGCTCGGCGATGGTTAGGTCTCCAAGTGACGCGAAACTGGCCGTGACTCCGGCGGTCGTGGGATGTGTCATTATCACGATATATGGCAGCCCCTCGCTCCTGTGGCGGTGTAACGCTCCGCTGGTTTTAGCCATCTGCATCAAACTGAGCATCCCCTCGTACATTCTGGCGCCTCCACTGGCTGTAACTATCGCCAAAGGAATCTTTTTCCGCGTCGCGACTTCCGCGAGCCTCGCTACCTTCTCTCCGACCACGGAGCCCATGCTCGCTCCGAGAAAGCGGAAATCCATGACGCCGAGGGCCAAGGACTGCCCGTTCAAGGTGGCTGTGCCGCAGACAATCGCGTCGTTGAGATTCGTTTTCTTCTTGTTAGCCTCTATTTTGTCCGAATAAGAGGCGACCCCCTCGAACTTTAGAGCGTCGATCGATTCGAGGGTCGCGTCGATCTCCTTGAACGAATTTTTGTCGGTAAGCAGGTCGATCCTCTCCCAAGCCGTCATCGGATTGTGGAAAGAGCATTCCGGACAGACGTTGAGATTCTCCTTCAACTGTTTCCGATAGACAACCTCTCCGCAGCTTTTGCATTTGTCCCAAAGACCACGGGGAATGTCCTTTTTCTTGACTCCAGGTTTCAGAGTCGAGTATTTGTTTTTTTTGAAAAAAGCCATCGTTGTGCGTTCCTATTGAAAGCGCCGTCGGCGCGTGGCGCGTAAACCAAACTCATGTTGCCGTCCGAGTGTGTAATATTAACTCCCCATTCGCGTTTGGCAACGCTGTCAAGGGATTTTTCCCAGCGCGGGGGAGAATGGGAGAGCCTCTTTCTCTGCTCAGAGGTCACGGACTTTACCCTCCAGTATGTCCTCGGGTGAGAGAATGACGCTTCCCATCGGGGCTCGCGATGGGGGCGAGTCGTTGATAATCAGGATTTTGACCGCCACGCCCTGCTCCCTCAGCTCCTCCACTAGTCTTTTCCGTGGCTCGTCCCAGCGCAATAGCGCGAGAACCGCGCTCCCGATCCCGGCTATCTCCTCTAAAACTTCCGTCTCTAAATCGGCTATGGCGTCCTTTTTGTTAGGTTCTATGCACGCCAATATGTCGAGAATCTGGTCGAACTGCGCCAGACTTCTGCCTCCTTTGAAGTGGTAGATGTCGGGGCCGATGGCGAAGATGTCCACTATGTGGTCGCCGCGGGCCAGATGGTGCGAGAGCGCGGTGGTAATCGAGAGGGCCGCTTCCAACTCCGGGGATTCGCGCTTTATTTTCAGCGTGAAAAATTTGTTGACCTCCGGTGTGTACGTGTCTACAAGAAGAGCGATCCGCGACAGGTGCTCCTCTTGGTACTCGCGGATCACCAATTCGTTTTTACGAGCCGTCGTAGGCCAATGGATGTGCTTCGGATTGTCGCCCACGCGGAACTCGCGGCATGCGTGGAATTCAAGGGATTCCCCCACTTTCGACGCCAAATTCATCCCCTCCCTCTGAAAGCGTGGGCTCACGGGGAGTTCCAGGGAGTTCAAAGGCGCGAATTTAGGGTAGACGAGTATTTGCTGGCGCTCGCGTCCCACGCATGTCCACTTCAGAATCCCGAAAGGAAAGGCCGACGAGGCGGTCGGGGGATTGAACGTGTATTCTCCTCTGGCGCGGGCTTGGAGGTATGAGCGGATATACGCCCGCGATTTCCCAGGAATCGAATCTACCGAGGCCACGTCGGCCTCGAGATTCAGCCACCCCTGTTGCCTGATTGTGTCGATATGGATGTTCCACGCCGGAAGAGAGCGGATGTTGGATATCTCGTATTCGACTTTTATCGGTTCCCCAGCGCGAATGCGGCACGGAACCTTGCGGTCTATCCTAAGCTTGGGACGGAAGACGAAGCCAAAGATGAAATCAACACACAAAACGGCTATAAGCGCGAACGCCAGGGTTCGTATCGGGCCTCCCAATACCGCGCCGTAGAGGATTATGAGAAACGCCGCGGACGCCATTAGACGGCCGGGTATGGTGAATAGTCTGGAATAACAGGCGTATACCCAAAGAAACAGGTATACGGTGGGGGAGCGATAGCCTTTTTTCTTTCTCGACAGCCACCGGGGCTTGTCTATCCAAGAGGGACCCTCGAAAAAGCCTTTCTCAAGGCGTTTCAACCGTTGAAACGGATTTTTCAGTGCCGATATGAAAAATTTCATGTGGTCGCTTCGTTTTTTCCTCTCCCAATATAGCGCGGGGGACGTGTGAATCCAAATCCGACTGGGCGGGGAGGGGATCGGCGTCTCCTCCGAACGTGACGCGTCACCGCTTTTTCTTGGGAGGTTTGATCTTCTTGTAAAAATCCTTCTCTTTGGAGAGAATGGACTTGGGGGATTCGCGTTTTTTGTTTTTCTTATACATATTCGGCTTTTGGGCGAGGATGTATTTCAAAAGCTCCACTTGATGCTCTTCCGGCCAAGTCGTCCTTTTGGCTCTCCTCCGCAGTACAGTTAGAAAAAAGGTGTTTTTATCTTGATCCATCGCATCGAGCTCCGCTCCTTTCTCCAATAGAAATCTCACCATTTCCAAAAGGGGCTGCCCCGCTTCTTTAGAACTGTACTTGTACGCGTCGAACACAGTTATGAGAATCGGGGAGGCGTCTTTTCCGCGGAGATTCATTTTCGCGCCCCTCTCGAGTAACGCGGTGACGAATTTCTTCCGGACCTCCACGTGTTTCATCGTGGAAAACGAGCGGGCGAGGACGGTCGACAGGGGCGTCATCCCCGTCTTCTCGTCTATCACGTTGAGCTGAGCCTTCTTTTTCGCCAGCATTTCGAGCGTGGGGAGAAATGCTTTGGGGCTCCGAGCGGAGGTCAAGGCCAGCGTGTGCATGACTCCAAGTTTCGTTTTCGGATCCACTACATCCACTTTCGCTCCTTTGTCGATTAGGAGTTTAACAATTTCCACGCGCCCGCATTCTATCGCGCAAAGTATGGCGTAGGAATGGTATTTGATGAATTTGTTGGCTAGCGACGGGTCGGCGTCAAGGCGCTTCGCTATCTCTTTTGTCTTTCCTTCCTTGATCAGGGCGTAGGTGTCGTCGAGCTTAGCGAAAAGGCGTGGAGAAAACCCCGAAAAAAGAGCGGCTATGAAAACAACCGCATGAACCCACAATAGTTTGCCGGTACGCATGATTCCCTCTCCTTTTGTCTTTCCTTCCTTGGATGCCGAACCCTCGGTGGGAAGATAGCGCCGGTGAGTCGCGCGTCAAACATCATTCCCAGAGCGGTAATGGTGGGATATATTGATGTTCTAACCCCGGAGTGCCGGGTTTGCAACACACACTAAAAGGACTATTGTGACAAGTGGGGAGGCGAAGCTGAAAAGCAAGGAACACGATATGAAATTGTCTGCGAAACTCATTCTGGGAGCTTTGGCCTTTGGAGGCGGAACGGGGATCGTCTTCGCGCGGAATGCCGGAGGGGGAGACGAGGCGGCGATGGCTGTTGTCTCAATCATCCCGATTTTCGTCCTGATGCTAATCCTGCTAGACTTGATTGTGGGCATTTTCATGATTGTGTCTATCTGGAAGGTGTTCGTGAAGGCGGGGCAGCCAGGCTGGGCGGCTATAATCCCGATTTACAACACTATTGTTTTTTGGCAGATATCCCGACAGCCTATATGGGCGTTGTTGTTGCTTTTCATTCCCTGCGTGGGGGTGGTTGGGGGCGTGATGATCATACTCGGTATAGCGAAGGCCTTTGGCAAAGGTGTGGGCTTCGCTTTGGGATTGGCCTTCCTGCCAATGGTCTTTTATCCGATTCTGGCTTTCGGTAGCGCCGAATATCGCCCTGACGGCGATGCCAAATAGGGGAAAGCCCCTCTTCGCGCACCATCGCCATCGTTGTCGTAATCGATTCCCCCTCTTTTTCCCTCACTCTTTCTCCTCCCACCGATTACCGGTTACCGGTTACCGGTTACCGATCAAAGTGGTCTGTCCCCAAGTTTCGCCATCGCCATCGCCATCGTTGTCGTAATCGATTTTCCTTCTTTCTCCCTCTCTCTCTTTCTCCTCCCACCGATCACCGGTTACCGATTACCGATTACCGATCACCGATCACCGATCACCGAT
>Ga0256913_10001756_pt1 | contig 11080 bp, 6 predicted proteins | sample Axial_MatmetaG_FD_185970 | JGI IMG/M metagenome (GOLD analysis project Ga0256913, IMG submission 185970) | Deep-sea worm associated microbial mat communities from Axial Seamount, Juan de Fuca Ridge, Pacific Ocean - Axial_Mat | ecosystem: Environmental > Aquatic > Marine > Oceanic > Microbial...
CTAATATTCCCTTCCTCTTTTTGTCAATCCTCTATCGGCTAATTCATCATGTATTTTCAAACAACTTTTCAAAGAATAACTAGATTCGAGATGATATTCAATTTTAAGAAGTCCTCCGTTGTTTTCTGATAGAATTTTATCAAGCCATGAAATAACCTCATCACTATTTCCAGCCATTAAAATATCTAAAGGAGGAGCTATATTAATTTCCAATTCATTACCAAAAATTCTTCTCATTTCTGCAACTGACGTATTGGAACCGGTATCAATAATTTTAATATTGTTAATGTTATTAAACGATTCAAGCAAATGGTCGGAAAAACCACACGAGTGAAATCTTAAAGGTGCTAATTCTTCTCCCATTTTACTAGCAAACGGAACGACAAAATCATCGAACTGTTCCGTACTTAGCATTGAGCCTGAACACTCTCCAATATGAACCAATTCGACCGGTATATTACCCATTTCCGAATAATGCCGAATAAGAATTGTATAAACCTCGCCAATCCATGAATGCATCGATTTAACAAACTCTTGATCATCAAACATTTTTAGGAAAATATTTTCGCCATAAAGTTTATAGGATGTAGTAATAAATCCATGAATTGTTGCTCTCCCCGATTCATCCCAAAAGAACGGTGGGATAACTTTTAAATCCGGTCTTTCTTTTTGGATAGTGATAATTTGTTTATCCAACAGTTTAATAAAATCCATTTCCAAAATTGAAGCTGGTTCCGGTAATTGATTAATGTTACCAATATTTTGAAGTGGTTTATCCACAATATCGGAATCTTTATCCGGGAAGAAGACAAATTCCGCACCAAGAGCTGCGCCTAAGATTAAATTAGGTTGAATCCCACCAACTAATATATGCTCATTTTTAAAATATTTTGCTTGAACCAGATTAGATTCCATATTATAAATTGCATAATCGGGGAATCGTTTTTTTATATACTCATCAATTTCTCTATCTTGATTCCATCTGAAAAGCGGATCAAAATAATATTCTTTATCAAAAGTATAACCGGCTTCATCATAAAGCCATCCTTTTGAAACACTCGCTTGAATTGTTATCACTATAAATTACCTAATTTAGGTTATAACACATCTGTCGTCAATTTTTCATCATCTACGACAGGACGTTTAATATCATTATAAAAATTGTCAAGTTGTTCTTTTTCTTGTTTTTTGGTTAATAATGCGGTTATAATTCCGCCGCCAAATCCGGCTATAAGATATGAAAAGATTTCAATTGGTAGTGATACATCAACTCCGAATATATGAAAATCGCAAATAATAAATGCAATTAAGGAAGATATAAAACTTACCCATACGGCTTTCGGATTAAAACGCCGCCAAAAGAGTCCAAGCCAGAATGAAATACCTATTAAGGAAGGAACCTCCCAAACCAGTTCCAAAGCGGCAATTACACCCGGCATTGCAAAAGCAAATACTAATCCCAATAGCACTACAATGAATGAAGCAATTCTACCAACCATTAAGTAATGCTTCTCCGATTTATCTTGAGCAACATATACATGATATATATTACGAGTAAATATCCCGGCAGCGCTAACCATTACGGCATCTACGGAAGACTGCACGGATGCAATAACAGAAGCAACCAGAAGACCTACTAATCCTGTCGGTAACAGCATACGTGTCATTTCGCCAAAAGCATGATCGGGGTTTTCCAAGTTCGGTAAAAGTGCGATAGCAGCTAAACCGGTAAATGCCCACGCAACTGTACAAATTCTTTTAATAAAATTTCCGAAAGTCATTCCAACACGAGCGTTCATTTCCGTTTTAGCCGATGCGGCTATAGGTAAGTGATGTGGTTGAACGGGCCAATTAATCAATCCGTTAAATGCAACGATAATAATAAAAAATACTGTGATTTCGCCCGGGGAAACAAGACTGAATAAGTCAACGGAAGCCGTGGAAAGTTTTTCGTGCAAACCGGTAAATCCGCCAACCTTACTAATCGCAAACGGAAAAAGGATAAACGAAAGCACAACCGTCAACACTCCTTGTATCGAATCTGTAATGGCTGCAGCTACAAGTCCTCCGGATAAACCATATATTAGAAACATAGCTGTCATTCCGATAACCGCAACAGCAAATGAAATAGTTCCACCGCTAATAGCTTCTACAATTCTACCGCTTCCTAACAGCATCGTTCCAATGTCAATCACCATCATAATAACTATTACAAAAGCATATAAACTTGCTACACTCTGGTCAAATCTTTTTCTGAAAAAATCAGCTGTTGTAACAACACGTGCCCTTCTTAGAATAGGTGTAATCACCCAATAAAACGGTGTTAAAATAAGCCACAGCCATTGATACCAAATACCGGAAAGTCCAACTTTATATGTTTTGGAAATAACAGCAACAGCTTGGTCGGAATGTGTTCCGGCGCCAAAACTTAACATCACGGAGAGGAACTTACCAAATCTTCTGCCTCCAATAAAAAAATCTGCTGTGTTTTTAACAAATTTGGCAGTATAAATTCCAATAGCAACCATAAGCAAGAGGTAAACAATAATCACTATTATATCAATAAAACTAAATCCACCCATCTAGATTCTCCTATTATGATTTTTCAGAATATTACGAGGAACTATGCTCCAACTTTTGCCAGTAAGATTGTCCCTAAAATTATAACGGCAACAAATACCCATCCCAGTAGGAATCCGACCCAAGTAACTCTTTGAGGCCAGTATATTTCCCAATCCGGGTGATTAATTATTTTTTTTCTTTCCATTCTTTTCCTCTTCAATACAAATTATTATTAAGAAGATTTATTCTTCTGTTTCTACAATACTAAGAGTTTGTCCGGTTGTAACATTTTTTTTAACTACTTCGGTTCCGGAGGGAAATTTAACAACAATATCATATTTCTTGCTTGAATCGAGCCCAAAGTGTTGTTGTAAAGGATTTCCGGTGAATACGCCGTTTCCATTTGTTACTTCATGAAAGCCTTTGAGATGTTTTTTATCTTTTGCATGACCGGCTTCATAAACCCAGACTTTCGACATAACGGCATCAGGATTAGACTTTGTTCCCTTCAAATCTATTTTTAACCAATTTCCGTTGTTTGTTTTGTTTCTAAATAATTTCCATTCTCCCGGATTTTTATATTGGATTCTTCTCCAGTTGCCAACGGCTAAATCCAAATCACCATCATTATCAAGATCGCCCAAAGCACAACCATGTCCGTAAAACACCGAACCGCCTGTTACTTTTTTAGATTCTGTAAAGTTACCTTTCCCATCATTAATGAGTACAAGAGATTCTGACCCGCTATTTGTAACATAAAGATCGAGATCACCATCGTTATCAATATCACCAACAACACATCCTCTTGTTTTTGTATCTATTTCTACTCCTCCCTCTTTCGATACATCGGTAAAAGTTCCGTCGCCATTATTTCTATATAATTTGTTAAAATTGGTCGCATGATATTCAAACGAACGTGCAGGATCCCCGGTAAGAGTTTGACCGACAAACAGATCCAAGTCGCCGTCATTATCCATATCAAACCATTCGCTGCAAGTAGAACAACCCGAACCAGAAATGCCTGCATCTTTCGATACATCGGTAAATTTTAAGTTTCCGTCATTTCTGTAAAGAATTCTTGCCGGTTGAGTTTCCGCATCGGTTTCATTACCAACAAAAAGATCGGGATCACCATCGTTATCATAATCAACAAAATTGCATGTATAACCATAGCCACGGTCATCCACACCAACTTCTGCCGCAATATCTTTGAAAGTCCCATTCCCATTATTTAGATAAAGATGATTAGCACAGTCATCACCACGATCATTAAATCTTTCAACTGCTACAAATATATCGAGGTAACCGTCTCCGTTAATATCAGCGGTTGTAACTCCGCACGATTGGTTAATTCCATTACCTGCAACACCGGCTTCAAGTGCTTCTTCATTGAACACCCCTTCATCATCTAACATAAATAATTTATTAGGTCCACAAATTCTTTTGCGACGATTAGTTTCATATTCCAAATTATTCGCAACAAACAAATCTTGATAACCGTTTCTATCAAAATCGGCAAACACGGCACCATGTCCGTCATGCGGATTAATTAATCCGGTAACCTCCGTAACATTAACAAACTTCATATCCCCAACATTCATAAAAAATTTGTCCGGTGCATATACAATGGATAAATAAATATCCAAATCACCATCACGGTCATAATCGTCGAAAAGAATAAGTTTACCATGACCATAATGTTGAAATCCCGAACCGGCAGTTATGTCCTCAAAAATAGTTCCGTTAAGATATTTGTTTACCGGAGGATCCGCGAATACATTTCCAAATAAAAATGCAAAGAAAATTACAATAGATAATCTTGTTTGTTTCATAATTAGCTTCTCCTTTATAAATAATGAATGATTAATATTTTTGCGGAATTCCAATACGAACTTTCGGTTTTGCATGTTTTAAGACAGCGTTTCTGAATAACACAAAGAATCCCGATTCAGTACAGCCTACAAAATCAAGCGAACCGTCTCCATCCCAGTCAAGAAAACTCGGCTGCAATCCGTGAGAGGAATATGTTATTATTCTATTCCACATCTGAAATGCTTGTGGACGTTCAAAAACCGGAAAATCTTTTGTCCCAACATTTTTCAGAAATAGAACACTTCGTTGGTCTCTTGAAAAAAGATTCTGCGTTACTACAATATCCATTAACCCGTCTCCGTTCCAATCAACATTTCTGAATTTCTGAAAGTGCGGTTTTTTAATTGCATTACCATTGGCATAATAAAGTTGTTTACCCGATTTTAATTTTAACTTTCCCTTGGAATCTCGGTAACGTTTATACAGCATAAGATTTCCCGAACCGTTCAAAGCAATTACATCTTCTAATCCGTCCCCTGTATAATCGGCAATTGCAAATCTTTGACGCCAGAAAAATGGTTCATCATCAAGATAAGGATAAACACCATTATTACTTTTTTGGGGGTCATTGGAAATTTCATATGATTGTTTAATCTTTTCTTTTGACTCAACAAAACCATCGGGAAGTATTTGTCTTCGCTTACCGAATTTAGGTTTACCGAGTTTCCCGATATTCTTAAACCAATAAACTCTGTTTGTTTCATTAGGAATAACCAAATCAAATAGTCCATCCTTATCCCAATCCACACACGAAACGGAGGGATAACCCATCGGATGTAAATGAGGACCTTTACCGAAAACCGTATAACGATTTACTTCAAGTATTTTCCCATCAGCTTTTATCCAAACCGGTTTTTTAAATTTCGGATATTTTTGAGTACCTATATTTTCATAAAGATGAAGCCGACCATACGCCTCACCTGTTACCAAATCCATATCTCCGTCATTATCCCAGTCAACCCAATCTGGTTTTTCTTGCATACCTTGCACAAGCGGAGCAAAAATTTCACGAACACACCCTACATACTTAAAAACCGGTTGCTTGTTTTTAATGGAGCGAGCGAAAAAGTTCTGACTTTCGGTAGCCAAAATCCCATCTTTGTTTTTCCACTTTGCCCAACGGAAAGTTCGTCGTCCATCCGGGAGTCCTTTTATCTGTGTCATCGACTCGAATACCGGTGGCATTCCCCCTATATTTTTATACCATAAAACCTGATGAGGTCTTATATACATATTGTTAACAATTATATCAACTTTTCCATCATCATTTACATCACCGAATGAAATTCCCGAAGCAGTATGATAATTAAAGACGGCTTCCCCACCTATTGTTTTCAACTCTACCGGTTCCGCTACTTCAGGTAAACCGTCTTTATCAACACCGATATTCCGATAGAAGAAAACTTTGGATATACCTACTTTGCCTATTGGAGTTTCATAGTTACCGTTAAGAGATTTCAATCCGATAATATCTTTCTTCCCATCACCGTCAAGGTCTTCAATAGCTATTGCAGGAACGTATGCATTATGTGTTATAGTAAGCGCCGGATAATGCTTCGTCTCTTTGAGTATAGGTAAGCCGCTAATATCTTTTTTGCCGGTGTTCCTCAGAAATGTAAAATAATTACTGGACTGAAATAGATCGTGATTTTCCGGCATCACTATTTGGTGTATTTCGTCATTTTCCATTGAGACATAAAACAAATCAATTAATCCGTCACTATCCCAATCGGTAGGATATACAAAATTATAACGCGCATGAAGGAAACGTAGTTGATCGGAATCTTTAGGTATATAACGAATACGGAAAAAATCTCTAACAATTAAGCTATCTTCTTTTTCCTTAATTCCCGGATGAAATATTATTCCGTCGTATGGCCAACCGAAACGATCACTGTAATCGTTTATTGTCAGCAAGTCGGTAATACCATCTTCGTTATAATCAATCAATAAATTTGTTGTCATGGAATAGACAGGAAGAGGTTCGGAAGTATTGAAAAACAATTCATCTCCGACACCAATAACGGGGATATAATCACGAGGTTTACGAGGCGGGTTTGTTTCAGTGTCAAACCAAATTCTAAATTCCGTCATCTCCGGATTTTCAACCAACCAATATATTTTCCCATCATTACCATATTTGTAATGTTCACTAACACGATAATCCACCGGAACAAAACTACCGGATTCTGGATCCTTACCTTCAACCAGAACAGAAAAGCGGTCGAATTTTCCTTTTACATTTAGTTGGGATAATAGATATTGAAAATCGACATCCGCTGAACATGGCGTATTGGTACTTTTAATAGTGCTTTTATCAACACTTACAGATAAATAGTAACGAGGTGCTTGAGCTTTAATGATAAAAGATAATATTAATAGGATTGTAAGAATTCTCGTCATAATATTTTCCCTTAGTCTTAATTATACTTTTATATCACCAATAATAATTTTTTAAGTATCTAACAGATTAATAAAAATATTTCCCTTCAATAATCTGCGATATATCGTTAACAGTCGTTTCAGTTCCTTTAATTGCATCGTAAACTCTTGGATTCCATGGTTCAGGTCCTAATGCAGAACGCCATGCTTTTATAGCTGAGATATTTTCCTTCCCAGCTTGCTTGAGCATCTCAATTTTTACTCTGAGTTTTTTCTGGTTATCAAGTGTTGAAAGATCATCTATGGCAACCTGATCAGCAATTAGATAAATTGCTTGTGCCAATTGAACATACGACCTTACTACAGCAGTTTCATTAGCAAGGTATTGATTCTTAAATTCCTTTGCAATTTCGAATGCTCTGTCACAAGCCTTAATTTTAGTTTTGAAATCTTCTTTACTTTTATAATATCTGAACATATCTTCACCAAGAAGCGGTCGTTTACGATTATTTACCATTTGTACTGCTTTTCCTCTTGAATAACAAACAGGAAATTCAGAATCATATACATCAAACTCAATTGGTCCCATTATTTCCGACCATTCGCTTACCGCTTCTGGATTAGCGTACCCAGCACGCGTTGCCCATGCTATGGCAAACTCTTTTTCTGTACGTCCGTTTTTATTCCAAGACCATTCTGCAAGAGCACTAATATTGAACTCATAAGTTTCTTTCGCAAAATTACTCCATGCTAACATACCATAGGCACCTTGATATTTACGGTCAATAAGTTGGCTTACAAAATTTTTAATACGGTGTGCGGTACTACTTGGAACCTTGTATTCCGGTGTATCTACCCGCCCATAAGCACCAAGCGGAACATCATAACTGGCAACCCATCTACCTTGTTCGGCATAGTAGTCAAAGAGAGGATTTATAAAAAGATCTCTTGGAAGATGAGGAACTCTTTCGATCCAGTTTGCACAAGCACGCTCCAATTTTATTTCGGGAGGTGTCTCTGCACAGACAACGTGATATCTTTCGTCAGTTGTAGTAGATATGAAAAGACGTATATTAAAATCAGGATAGACCTTTCGAGTTTCACGCCATGCGTTAACACTCGCCCGTGCTTCTAGAACGAATTGTCCCACAGCAGTACACTTATCACATCCACACTGTGCAGGACGTTCGCTCAACCAACAACTTACTTCGCTTGCTCCCTGTGAAGCTATATCCATCATCCACTCAGTAAGAATATCGGCAAATAGCGGTTGTGATGCACATGGTACACGGTGCTGATCCCCGATTTTATGAGCAAAATATCTTCCGGCAAGTGCCTGCTCACCAACACCGGCAAGTTCCGGATATGCATGATAAAGTCCGTATGATTGTAAGAAATTATAATGCATAATAAACGGTAAATAATTAAAAGCTTTTAGACGCGCATTCATCATTAGTTCTTTATCAATAGATACACTCCCCTTTTCACCTTTTTTAACTTGATGAATTTTAGTCTTAACCATTTTACCATAATTAAGTTTAATCAATGACATCCATGGGATAAATTCTTCGGGATTAGGGAAATTCCAAAGTCCGCGTTCTTCAATATCAGGCCAGTCAAGTATATTAACAAGGGGCATTGTTACCTTATCAGGCGACAGAAAGGGTTCAAGGAGTTGTGAAAGTGTTACAACAGCATAATATATGCCCTTGTCATTTAATGCTGTTAAAATCAGAGTATTATTACCATCTGCTTGAATTATATATGCCTGATCGTTGTTCGGAAGTTTTTTTAAGCGCTCAAAGTTTTTAATATTATGGTTATTAAGTTTACCGTTTCGGTCAGCAATACCAATAATTATTGAGAATTTTTTCCCAGCCGGTATGATTCCGGTTTTACTTTCGAAGAGATTTTCAAGCTCAGAAGCTGCATTGCGCTCCATATTGTTTGCATCTTTTCTTATAATAACCGAGATATCAGAAGGCATTAAAATAATTTTCTGCTCAATCTTTATCTCATGAGGAAGAGGAATAAGATTATGAATCCATAACGCTTCTTCTTGACGTGTCACAATAGCTACCTCTGCATTATTATTGAGTGGAAACAGTAATACAAAAGATATAAGATATAAAACAAATGACTTTTTCATTATTCATCGACTTTAATTAATAATAAGAATTCCGTCCCCTTCAGGAAGTTTAATTTTTATACTATTATCTTTTTGATCATACTTCCAATCTGTTATTTCATTACCGTTTAGCAAAATCTTACTAGGCATATCATCAACACCAATAAGAACATCCGCTTTTTCCTTATGAAAATATTTAATTGACTTATTTGATATTTCACAAGTGATCGGTATTTCCGAAGAGATTAAAAGTTTGTTCTCTTTTTTCAACAATTTTACAACAGCTGCAAAAGTTTTTTCGTTATCCCAAGTTATCGCTAATGCATCGGTAGTATAACCATTGCTTTCGTAAGTATTGTCTGGAATGGTAGAAAAGATAAAGTTTTTTCCGTTAGCAATTCCGGACACATAACCTTTGTTATTCTGGTAAGAAACTTCAGGCTCCGTGCCCTTAGTGGCCGTAAGCACATTCGCCATAACTAATGATTTACCATTGGTACTAGCAGTAACCGTTAACATCCCTTCTTTTATTAAAGGATACTCATTTTGATAAGTATAAATATAATGAGGTGTTTCAACCACTTCGGTTTCAACTTTTTCAGGATAAAGGTGTTTTATGCTTAATGTATTACCATCCTTTGTAATTTTTGATTCGGATTTACCCGCGCTAATATCCTTAAGATACTTTGTTTGATAAAGCAATGTTACATCCACATCTTCATTAGTTGGTGTAACAACATCAATCATAAGAAGTGTCCGAGGTTTCAAATAAAGTACATTCCTTCTTATCTGTTTAACCTTACCCCAATAAAGTTTTCCAATATCGCCAGAAGTAAATGCTGCATTAGTGCCATCCAAGTAATGATACAATGATGCGTGATCATCAAAACCTTCCGCAAATACAAGAGGATCTCCCACTCGTTGGCTTTGATGGTTATGGTTAATTAAAATAGTGGAATGAGCTACAGGCTGAATATACCAAGATTGATAATATGGATCCAGATAATATGTGCTTCCATGTCGCTCTTCAATGAATAAACTACCGCGATCCGAAAGCCAAAAACTCCCTTGATCGAGATGTTGATGATTATAAAAAGCACCGGTTCGCATTACAAAAATGAAATCATCTTTTTCCCAACCGCTTTTAAATACGGTCGTACCAAGATCTCTGAAAAATTTTATCGGATTTTCTTTAAATGGATTTTGCTTAGGTACATTTTTTGTCTCATAAAGTACATCCATAAAAGTTTCATCTTTCTTTAGATAATTATAAAACCATCCAAGTAACGGGTCTTTATATTTAGGTAAAAGCCAAGCAAAGTTAGTTATCTGCCCTAAGTTACCACCGGAATCACCGAAATAGTATGTCTTTTTTTCTTTAATATTTCCCGCCCAAATAAGTTCCTTATACGAACAATTAATTTTACCAGACATATCAATATTAAACACATTATCCATTGCCGGAATACTCTTTGATAGCGATAACATAGTAAAGTTAAAATAGCCATATCCTTCACCGTAAGCCCCATCGTTTACAAAAGCTTTTTGAATCATATCATAGGCTTTTAATATTACTCCGGTAAAATAAGGTTCAATCTTCATCTCTTCGTCATCGCCATACATTGCGGCTTGACACATCATCGAACCACCGGTTATATGAGCTACCCAATTAGATGTATTATTAGTTACTAAATTATCTTCTACATATCCTTTATGACATTGCTTTACAATTTGCTCTACAAATGCATTTCTAACTTGCTTTCTTTCACTCTCATTCATTAAATTATATAGAAGATCATATCCCACTACCAAACCCATTCCTAATTCACCAATAGGATAATATATATGCTGTCCTCGTTCTATCCACCATGGATGAAGCCATGCTGGGAAGCCGCTTATTTTCACCAATAGGTTCTTTCCATACTCACCTGCTTTTTTATCACCCAATAGATTATAAGCTAATGCATTATAATAAACACCTTCCCGCCAGCTAATAATTCGTTTGAACCAAGGACCTATACTTGATAATCCAAAAGTAGGAGAAACGTCGGCAGGAAATTGATCTATATCATAAAAGATACTATCAATAGGGTTTTCCTCTCGACTCTTTTTTGCATTAGTTAGTATTTTTTCTTT
>Ga0256913_10001757_pt1 | contig 11078 bp, 7 predicted proteins | sample Axial_MatmetaG_FD_185970 | JGI IMG/M metagenome (GOLD analysis project Ga0256913, IMG submission 185970) | Deep-sea worm associated microbial mat communities from Axial Seamount, Juan de Fuca Ridge, Pacific Ocean - Axial_Mat | ecosystem: Environmental > Aquatic > Marine > Oceanic > Microbial...
TACAGTCTTGTTCCGTTTTGAACATCTTTTCAAACTCCATCTCATTCGCAGGATAATTCATCCTGTAAAGTTAATATTTTACGGGAGATGATCGGATATCCCATTAAACACAAAATGGTCATTAAAAAAAGTACAGAACTCCAGACCCACTATAAAAATCTACGTCGCGATTTTATAGGACATTGTCTACTGTGTGCCGGGATATTCATTTTTTTATCATTTAATAATTTGCAAACTTTTTGAATTGCACCGTTCATTCTTGAGGTTGTTTGTAAATATATCCTTACAACAAGATAATTGTTATTATAATCCGGGATAATATCGGCATGAGAGTTTATTATGCTTTTAACAAGGACTCTTTTTTCGTTAATGCTTTTATGGTAATAATCTGACAGTAAATTGGCAAATGAAGTTTCAGTCCTGTAACAACTCATTTTTATAATATTTTGTAAACATTTGCTTTCAATATTCAGCTTGTTGTATTTCACATTCTCAGGCATATCGTCTATTTATATTTTGTAAGCTGTTTATTTGCTTTTTGTCAACACTTTTTCTTCTTGCTGTATAAAGTCATCGAGTACTTGTATTATCGTTATCTGTTTTTTCAGATACTTCCCCGTATTGTCAAGCTCATCGTTAACATTGTCTTCCTGGAGTTTGAATAGTTGTGCCCTTCTTCTGTTTAATTTTTCACGCATTTTCTTTAATCGATACGTTATATTATTGTACTCCGGATTCACCTCCATTTATTTGTTTTACTGCGGATTGAAGTAGTCTGTCAAAGTCATAATCCTGTTGCATGTACTTAAAGAAGTTATCTTGTGTCCAACGGGCAAACATGTGTACAGCTACCGACTCTAATGATAGTTTCTTATTTGTTGTAATCACACTTGTCTGATGTTTTGCCAGGAGTCACCATATCTCCCTGATAGATATATTGTTGAGCTTTATGGAATTTTCTGCCAGTAGCATTTTTGTTTCAGATCTTTCTATATCAACAGTAAATTCAGAACTCCTGACCTGATTTCTAAAAATCAAGTCAGGAGTTCTGAATATTATAAAAAGAAAATGAGGCTGTTAATTATAACGACTTCGTTGTTTTATGAACAGCCTCTCATCTAATAGTGTGGATGTTTTTTATTTTACAATTATTTTTTTTGTGTACGATTTATTGTTATGGGTATGTACAATTATATATATTCCGGGTCTGATTCCGTATAGGCTTACATTTATTTGTAACTCTTTCTCATCAGAACTTAATATATTTTCAAATACTTTTTCTCCCTGGACGTTATACATTATCACTATGTCATTTTTATTAAAAAAGCCTTTTATATCAATGATATCTTTTGTTGTAGCCGGGTTTGGATATACATTAAATAATCTGTTGATGTATTCATCATCAATACTGGTAGCAGATGTAACGTTTATATTTTTGGTAATTGTTTCACCAAACCAGGTAACGCCTTCCTGTAGCATTCCCCAATTAGTTTCAAATGTTCCTGCAGTTTTCGGAGCTGTGATTTCCACATTGAATACTTTTGCCCGACCTTTGAATATTCCACCGTAAATGGGTATCTCATCCTCATTGTCGTCAATGTAGTATCGGCCCGGACCAAAGTAGGTTTCATCATCATGTTGACCGAATTTAATGTTTTTGGTATTTGTCCATGATTCATTACCTGTGTTTTGAACAATGACTTTAGCAATAAAAGTTTCTCCTGCTATCATTTCATCCGGAATATTGTCCCATATTATTTTAGCATTTAAATCATTAAAATCATTGAACTTTGCTGCCCCTGCAGCAGTTGTTTTTATATATTCCCAGGGATCGTTACTGTTCGACCATGTGTCGGTATTCGTATTTGATGATATTCTGTATATCGTATCAGTTCTTGCTGCAAATATACCTGACCCTTCATCGTATTCATTGAAACTTTCGATGTATACGCGATCGATAGTTGCATCAGAATTAACCTGATCCCAAGATTCAGCATAATGTGTTCCTCCGTCTCTCGTTAGTATATATCCCGGGTCTCTTACATTTTGATCCCAATATCCGGGTTTTAGTAATGACGAATTAATGCCATTCCAGTCTTTATCAATTTTATATTTCTGCATCTCAAATTGATATATTCTTTCATCGCAAAAACTGAAACAAGGGGAATGAGCATTATTGATCATCTTTATGTCATTGTTGAAAACAGGATGTTCAGATCCGAATTCAGCTTTTAGGCGATTAGTAACATCGCTTCTTTTTAAGTCGGAATAGTTGTCTATTTTATTTTGAATGTGCCATATATCCAGTACTGGATGACCATCCTGGGTGTAAATGTAATCATCGGCATATTGATCAGAATTAGCAGCATAGTATTGCTTATAAAATCTTATATAATGGCTTATAAGTTCATCTTTGCCTTCTTCTGTTGAACAATCACCATTGTATCCTAAAACAGCATATGTTATCTCTGTGTCAAGGAATGGGCAAACTTTAGGAACATTCCAGCCTTCTCTTCGTAACAAGTTTAATGCATAGAAAAAACTAACTCTGCTTTCTTCCATGGTCGGAATAAGTTCCACATAAAAAACATCAATATTGGCAGTCATAGCTTCTTTTATCATATGCTTCCAGTAATCAACACTTCCATCCCAAGAATCTCTTCCGTTAATTGGTATCCAGGGCCCGTTCACCTGCCATTCGCCTTTTCCGTACCAGCAAAAAAAGCTTGTTGATACAATATGGTTTGATACCGAGAAATGGTTTCCATTTACCAATAGGGTGTCTCCGGTTTGAGGATTTATTACATAGTAAACTACCTCAGACATCTGTCCGAACCATTCAACCCCGTCTTGTACCATTCTCCATTGCAGTGCGTATATGCCTTCGTTTGACGGTGCGGTTATTGTAATGTTAAATGTTACTTCATCATCTGGGGCAACATTATGCGGCAAAGCAACCCGGTTAGTTTGAATCCAGATAGTATTGTCTGAAGGGTTTTGTGTTCCCAAACGATATAAATTGCCACTTGTCCATGTTTTAGTACCTGTATTCTTAAATGTAACAGAGATATTATAAGATTCACCCGGGCTGACACTTATGGGGACTGATTGTGAAATGAATTGAGAATTATTTTGTGCAATGACATTTAGTCCCATCAATAATGAAAGTAATGTGAAAGTAATTGTTCTTTTCATTTTCTTTAAATTAATTATAAGTTGTTATTTATATATGTTAGTGTGTTTTTATCTATTATTTCTCCATATGTTTCCTAATTCGACAGCCGCAGGTTTTAAGTTACCTTCGAAATCTATAATTGAAGTTTATTATGGGCAAACTTCTTAATTTACTTTTTCAATGTTAGTTTAGAGTTCGTTTTTCAGTTAATATTATTATGAAAAACAGCATTGCCCGTTATGCTGTCCGGAAAATGCTATTTGTTTTAAGTGTTAATATTTATGAATTTAGTCTTATAGGTTAAATTCTTAAGGTTGTGGTAGTGAAAACGGGTCAACCCGAATAGCTTTACACCAATTATATCTTGCTTCCGGAATGTCAGCTAAAGCGCCAATTCTTATGTAATACTTTGTACCTTCTTTTAATCCTTCAAGACTAATGTATAATAATAGTTCTTTATCCGGATCAGTCATTTTTTTAAATGGTCGCTTAAAATATTTTGTGTTAATACGTAATCCAACATTAGGATTCTCGTCAATTGCAAGCATTAACTCTTTGATATTTTCTGTTGTGTGCTGGATCACTTTAAAATAAGCAAGCAGCCATAATTTTCCCTTATAATCTTTAAGTTCAAATCTTACGTCCTCATTTTTGATCGTGCAGTAAGGAGTTACGAGAAAATCTATTTTATTCTCGCCTTTATTTATGTAAACATTTAATGTATCAGGAGAGAAAAAGTTTCCTCTTGTCGGAATTATTTTATAATCACCGGAGAACATCAAATCATTTCTGAATGTCCCATCAACATGAAATCTCAGTTGTTGTATCTGAGGGTTTTTATATCCCAGTTCAATATAATCGATCTTTGATCCATCTATTAAGTCCTGAGGTATAGTGTCTCCGGTTTCCTTATCAATTATGGCACCAAAGAATTTTGCGTCAGGGGCATCGTAATTGTCCAGTTCGCATGAACTTACTATTAAGGAGATCAATATAATTAAGGATAATATTTTGTGTTTCATGGTTCTATATTATTTAAATTAATATTGAGGGTTCTGAATTAAATTATTTGATGAGATACCAGGTATTATCTTGTAATACCATTGTGTAGGATATGACCAGGCATGTGTTCTGCTTACTCGTGATCTTACAAAAAGATATTTCATGGTTCTAAGATCAAGTACCGGGACAAGTGAATGACGATATGTATTATCAAAAACTTTATGATATTCACGTCGTCTTGTAAGATCCCAGATCCTTTTGTTTTCAAAAGCAAGTTCGATTCTTCTTTCTCTCAATACATTTTCCAAAGTTAAGGAGATGTTTGTAGTATGACCTGCCCTGTGTCTTAGGTCGTTCAGGTACTCTTCAGCTTTTGAAACATCGCCTTGTCCGCTTTCTACAACAGATTCCATGTAGTTTAAAAGTACTTCTCCGTATCTGAATTCTATCCAGTCATTTACACATGCTGCAACAGGGGGATAAATAGGTTCAAAGTCCTCTTGTAAATATTTTCTGATCAGGAATCCGCTTCTTGTACCTATTACAGGATAGAAACCTGAAACCAGACTGGGATTTGCAGAACCGAAAGAATGATATGTTATACCGTCAATGGTTTCTTCACCTGCTGCTTCGATCACAGGTGTTCCGTCAGTTTTGATAATTCCTCCCTGTATTATTATTGATTTACCTTTGAATGTTGCCATAGGTAAAATTACAGAAGCTTTAAGTCTTGCGTCTTTATCTGCAAAGATATCTAAAGGATTGTCAAATTCTAAATAGTTTCTTGATGGATTGTATCCTGAGTAGTTACTGTAATTACCGTCAGTAGTAGTAATGATCGGGGAACTGTGTCCGGGATTAGAATAACTTTCAAAAGCATCAACAAAATCGAGAATTGGATTGAAACGACCGGGATGTGGCCATGTTCCTTTTGTCTGATTTGGCTGTCCCCAGTCTTGATACATATGTCCGTATTCTTTTGTTACGTAGTCTCTGATGAATAATACTTCTTCTGCTGCATCATCAGGATAAGCAAACATATGAAAATAATTGGTTGCTGCTTCATCAGGATTGGCGGGATTTGCACCATATAAGCTAAATTTTCCTGTTTTAATTATTTCATAAGAAGCATCAATACACGCTTTGTAATATCTTTGTGCATCTTCATTTGTCATTCCTCCGACCAATTTCTTATCAACTGCTTCTCCTGATAAAGGAGCTTTATCCCAATATTTAGCTAATGATGCAGCATGCAGGGCAGCTCTTGATTTCAGGGCTAAAGCAATCCATTTGTTTGCTCTTCTTTTTGTTCCGTCTCCATCGTCTAAATTTATTACAGCAGAATCGCAAGTGGCTAAAATGAAATCCCATGTTTCTTTTTCAGTACTTCGAGGTACATAAAGTTCTTCTTGGGTATTAAGGTCCGGAATTTTTGTAATTATAGGCACACCTCCATACATCTTTGCTAATCCGAAATAGTTGTATGCACGCAAAAAATAAGCTTCCCCGTATAGAAGTTGCTTTTTTTCGTTATCGATATCCAGATCGGGAATCACACTGAACAACATATTTATGTCCTTGTTAAGTTTGTATGCGTGTTCCCACCAACCCATAAATGCCCAAGGGCCGTATAGCTGTATGTCATCATATTCTGAATTAACAGCTTCGTCTGTCCATACAATAGGGTACATTCCGGCTATATTTCCTGTGAAATTAAACGGACCTCCACCGTAAGGGTTTGCTGCCCAGTTAAAATCTTCAACAGGAGCTCTGTAATAAAGGTTTGCCATGTAGGCTTTAATCCCGTCTTCTGTCGCAAACAGATCATTTGCGCTGATTTTATTGGTTGGCTCCAGATCCAAGAATTCCTTGCTACATCCGGACAGGAAAAGAATAACTATAAATAATATATTATATTTTTTCATTTTTTTTATAGTTTAAAAGTTTACATTCAAGCCTATATTAAATGTTCTCATGATAGGATAAGTCCAGCCTGTACCTAAACCAATAGGACTGGTGTTAGATTCAGGATCAAAAGGCTTAAGAAAGGGATCTGTCCAGGTATAAAGATTATTTCCGTTAACGAACAATCTGACTTTATCCAGTCCGCCTTTTTGTGTTATACGTTTTGGAATTGTGTATCCAAGTTCAAGGTTTTTAAATCGCAAATATGTTGCATTTCTACGCCATACATCACTTTCGGCATATAACATTCCAACGTCAGGCTGACGTCTTGATGCAGGCCATTTACCGGGTACCCATTCACTGTTTTCATCATATGGATCCTCCTTATGCCATCTGTTGTAGAAATACTCGGGCAAGTTACTTTCTAGCCAAAACATTGTAGTATACACATGTGTGTATCTGGCTGAAAAGCTTCCTGCTCCCTGAAAAAGAACGTTTAAATCAATTCCTTTCCAGTTGCAGGCAAATGTTAAACCATAATATGTTCTGGGATTTTGATCAAAAGTCATAGGTTTGATGTCATTTCCGTCAATTACACCATCACCATTTAAATCTTCGTATTTGAAGTCTCCCGGGAATTCTTTTGCATTGCCCAAAGAACCATCTTGGATAGGGGAATGAAGAACATCTTCATAGTTTTGGAATTGTCCTATCTCATTGTACATCCATACGGCACCTTGTAGTCTGTCTGATTGGCCTCTGCGGTATTTGTCCCAACTGCTTTGAAATTCAGCTTCTTCAACATCTAAATTCATGGAACGTGAGAAATTGACATTTCCTGATAAACTAAAGTTAAATAATCCTATATTATCATTATATGCAAATGATAATTCAATACCTTTTACACGGTCACTATTGAGGTTTTCCTGGGGCATAACACCTCCAAAGGTATTCGGCAGGGTTACAAGTCTTGTTGCCAGCAATCCTGTTCTGTCTCTTTTGTATACATCAGCCACAAAGGAAAATTTATTGTTGAATAAACCTATGTCAATACCTAAGTCGATAGTTTTTGACTCCATCCAGGTCAAGTCCTTATTTACTAAAGCAGGTGGAGAAACGCCATTTGTTATTACATTGTTCTCGAAAGCCCACCATCCGCCACCTGAAACAGAGAAGCCGGGAATGTATTGAAACGGAGCACCGGCATCCTGACCGGTAATACCCCATGATGCTCTAAGTTTCAGATTTGATAACCAACTCAGGTTATCTTTAATGAATGATTCTTCCGAAATTCTCCAACCTCCCGATACAACAGGAAATAATCCCCATCTTTCACTGGGATCGTAACGATACGAACCATCATATCGAGTGGTAAATTCTATCAGATATTTACCAAGATAATCATAGTTTATCCTTCCTATGTAAGAAATGAAACGTTCATGAACAGTATTTCCACCTGTTACCTGATCCCGCTGTATAGCATAATCTAATTGGTCATTAGTGAAAAAGTCATAATATTTATTTATTGAAGCATATTGACGTTTTCTTTCTCTTACCTCGTAAACAAAGAATGCACCTAAGTTATGTTTTTCATTAAAAGTCTTTTTATAACGCGCATGTCCCTGAAAAGTAAAGTTATAGTCATAATTTCTGTAATCAGAAATACCAGGTGGATAATTATATTTTGTTGAAAGGTATTTGTCATTCACTTCATCATAATCAAATAGTTTAAAGTCCTTTCTGACGAATTTATTGTAGTTATGAGTTTGGTCGTATGATCCTAGTATCTTAAACTGTAAACCTTTAAGGAAAGGAGCGTCATATACCAGGTCGAAAGATGTTTGTATTATCTGATTCTGAGTTCTTGCGTAGCCTGTCAGATCTTTTTGTTGCAGCGCTACCGGGTTTATGGATTGACCATCGGTTACCCTGTTTAAATAATCAGAATTATTGTTGGCATAAATACTATGAACAGGTAAGCTCGACACACTGCCTCTCCAGATACTAAAGAATTGTCCGCCATCAGCATAAGGAGATTCCTTTTTGTCTGAAAAACCTGAGATCCTAACGTGAGTAGTGAAGTTTTTAGTTAATTTTGCAGTTAGGTTTGAGCGAAAATTAAACCTGTTATAATTAAGATCTTTACTTTTTAATATACTGCCATCATCAACAAATCCCAAGTTAACATGATATTGAACTTTTTCGGATCCTCCTGTCGCAGATATATTGTGTTCTTGTCTGAAGGAGTTGTTGTTAAATGTTGCATCATACCAGTCTACACTTTCATAACCGGGAATGCCTTCTCTCCACTTATCCAATTCTTCCCGGGAAATAAAAGGACCTAAGCCGGCAAAAATATTAGCATCATTTCTCATTTCAAGATAATGAACTGCATTTGCCATTTCGGGGACATCGGTTGGAGAAGAAAAGCCTACAACACCATTGTAACTAAAGCTAACTTTTCCTTTTTTTCCGCTTTTGGTAGTTACAATTATTACTCCGTTTGCTGCATTTATACCATAAATTGCTGCAGATGCATCTTTTAGCACTGTTATACTTTCAATATCTTCAGAATTTAATCTTTGGAACTCTGCGGCATTATTTCTGATGATACCATCTATTACGAATATCGGTTGCCCAAAGCCCCTGATGTTTATAGAGTTATTGTATGACCCCGGTTCACCTGTGTTTTGCCTTATATTCAAACCGGCTACTTTTCCTGAAAGTTTTTGAGCAATACTTGTTGCTTGCGTTGTCACGATGGCTTTGTCGTCAATTTGTGCAACTGCCGATGTGAGGTTTTTTCTCTTATTTGTACCATAGCCAGTAACGATGACTTCTTCTAGCGATTGATTGTCAGGACTTAATACAACATCTATCTTAGTTCTGTCACCGACGATCTCTTCATCTGTTTTATAGCCAATAAAACTATATTCTAAAATAGTTTTGTTATCAGTCACCGGAATGCTATAGAATCCATTCATGTCTGTAATGGTGCCATTGGTTGTACCTTTAATAAATACATTAACTCCCGGAATAGGACCATTTTCATCGGATACAATTCCTGTGACGATAATTTTTTGACTTTGTCCGAAAACAAAAGGAAATGTAAGTAAAAAAAGGAATAATAAGCTGATAACTCTTCGCAATTCCTTCTTTTTCTTGAAAGTTGCAAAATTACTATTTGTCATTTTCATAGTTTATCTTAGTTATTTGGGTTGATCTGCTTTTGTAATGTGTAAAAGTATAGTTATGTATGTTGTGATTTTTTAATGATTAGTAGATGATAACACTCAAATGTTAAATAATGTTTTCAAAATTAATTTATTTTTATAAATAAAAAAAGCTAAAACGATTTAAAATATTATTATGTCTTGTTGTTTTGTTTTTAAGGTATTATCACGAGGCATATAAGTTACAGGGATAGAGAGAGATAAAAACATAAGTTAAAATTAGTTAAAAAAGAAGTAGTAATATTGTTATATGTGTACTATTTTTAGTTATTCATTAATATTCTTTCTTGGTTATTATAAATTTAGTTGATATTTTTGTGTTATTAACGATAGTTGTTCTGTATTAATTTTTTAATTAAAATTTTATGGATTGATTTGATTATGATTTGCGCATTTTATTATCAATAAAATATTATTAGATGAAAAAGACCTCTTTAAAGGATATTGCAAATGAATTAGGTGTTTCTATTGCTCTTGTGTCTTTGGTACTAAATGGACAGGGAGATGATAAAGGCATAAGTGCTAAAACGCAGCAGAAAGTTAAAGCATTAGCAAAGAAGCTTAATTATAAGCCTAACCAGGTCGCCCGTAGCCTGCGTATGGGGAATTCTAAGACTATAGGTCTTATCATTGCTGATATTTCGAATGTGTTTTATTCTGCTATCGCAAAAAGTATTGAGGATAAAGCTTTTGAGAATGGTTATAACATAATGTTCATGAGTTCAGAAGAGAATCCCGATAATGAGGCTGAAATGATCAGGATACTTCTTGACAGAGGCGTCGATGGACTAATCTTATCTACTTCTTTTAAAGAGAGAAAAGAAATTCGTCAATTAAGAGATGCAAAAGTGCCTTTTGTTTTAATAGACAGATATATTCCCGGAGTTAAAACAAATTATGTTCTTGTAGATAATTATCAGGGGTCCTTTGATATGACAAAACATTTGTTGTCTATGGGGAATAATAAAATAGCAGTTCTAAATGTTACGCCTTCTCATTTAACAACGATGAAACAACGGATTGCCGGGTATAAAGATGCGTTAAGAATGCATGGTCTTTCAGTTAATAATAAGTTGATCAAAGAGATATCTCATGATGACATTGATTATTGCATGGAGAAAGCATTGAAAACATTACTGTTAGAGGAGAAGGTTCATTCTATTTTTTTCTTAAATAATAAATTAACTATAGCCGGTTTGGAATTATTAAAGAAAATAAATATTCGGATTCCCCAGGATGTTTCAATAGCTTCATTTGATGATATAGAACTGTTCAGATTTTCTTATCCGTCAATTACATCAGTTATACAACCGAAAGAAGAAATTGGAAAATTAGCTTTTGAAGTTCTGCTTAAACAGATAAATGATCCTGAATTAGAAAAACAACAAATAGTATTACCTGCTAAACTGGTAATAAGGGAGTCTTGTGGTAGTGCTATGCAGAGAGCATTTGGCATGTCTATATTAAATAGGACAACTTAAACGTTTAAGTAGTGTTTAGTTTTTTAGTAATAAATTTAAAGTATCATCTCAAAAACGCCTGCAATTTTCATTCCCGCCAGTAAAACAGCTGCAAGTAAAATATGCCTGATGACTTTTGTGCCGATCTGTTTTGCATATTTCGATGCAATGAAAGCCCCGGCAGAATTCCCGACTGCCAGCACCAGCCCGTACAGGTAATTCACCTGTCCCGACCACATAAAAATCCCAAGAGCGATTACTGTGTATGAAAGAACTATCAGAACTTTAACGGCATTTGCTTTT
>Ga0256913_10001758_pt1 | contig 11077 bp, 6 predicted proteins | sample Axial_MatmetaG_FD_185970 | JGI IMG/M metagenome (GOLD analysis project Ga0256913, IMG submission 185970) | Deep-sea worm associated microbial mat communities from Axial Seamount, Juan de Fuca Ridge, Pacific Ocean - Axial_Mat | ecosystem: Environmental > Aquatic > Marine > Oceanic > Microbial...
CCATAAGTTTTCTTAAACCAAGTGATCCATGTAAGACTTCAAAACCAGTCTGCTTAATATGTTCGTAAACACTAACTATACTTGGCTGTACTGTAATTAAACGCCTTACATTTCTTACAAGTTGATCGTTATTTTTTATTTGATAATTTCCTGGAGTTCCAATGTTATTAATTGTAAAGCTAATATGATGATAAATTAGATTTCTTAAACTATCTTTTTTATTTGATGCAGATTCAGGAATTAATTGTAATATTCTTTCGTCAATAGTTGATAAAAATATTCTTGAAAGAAATCTCTTATTAAGCGTATCCAATCGAGCAGATTCATCTCCAACTAATAAATAGGCTTTCAATATATTATAAACTTCTTCTCTAGGGTATTCCTTTCCATTTATAAACTCCCAGAGTTTCTTCTCTAGCTGTTGGTATATATATATATTAAAAAATGGATTTGTTTTTAAAAAGTACAATTGTTTTAATTGTTCAAGCATAGACGATTCTTTATTCAAACCCCAATCAAATAATGTGGACTGTTTTTCATCTTTAGATATTTGCTCAATAATTTTTCTTAGGTTGTTGGTTTTTTGAAATGCTTGGAGAATATCTGAGTTCCAATCAATATTTTCTATATTTTCAACACTTTTTGAAATATTATTTAATTGAGCTTGACTATTCATATAATTGAATGATATGTTGAAAATAAATAAGCTGAGGAAAATAATTGATAAAGCAAGTATAGCATATCTAATAATTTTTTTTTGTTTAGCAATACGTGATGTATGCCCTACTAAATAATTTTGATCAGTAAGTAAAACATTTGAAAAAAGCTCTCTTATGAAATAGTTTTTAGTTTCAAGCTCTGATTCGCTCTTTTCATCATCAAATGAAGAGAGATCAAATAACATAGCTATTTTTTCAATAGCTACATTTAAAGGTATTCCTTCTTGGGTACCACTTGTAAAATAAAACCCTCTAAAAATAGGAGTATCCTGATACGGATTATGTTGAAATAATTCACTAACAAAGAAATTAAGTTTTTCTTTTAATGAATTAAATTGATGTGGAAATAAATAAACTCTTCGTCTTTGCTCTCTTTTTAGAGGGAGACTTAGTCTCGCTCGTTGCATTTTTGATAGTTGTAAATAGAGTTTCTCAAATTCTTGATTAAATATATTTTTTAAATCGGGATTATTTTGTTGTTCTCTTGTGAAAGTACTTCCCCAAATTTGAGAACGCTGTTCATAACTAAAATCACCAAAGTATTCAACAAATCCTTGTAAAAGATCACATTTTGTAAAAACCAAATAAACAGGAAATCGGATACCTAAATGTTCAATTAATTCATTTATTCTTTGTCTAATATTTTTCGCATGTTTATCTAAAGTTTCTGGGTCAGCATTAATAATTTCATCAATGCCAATCCCTACTAACACACCATTGATTGGCTTCTTTTTCCTATTCTTCTTAAGAATATCTAAGAAGCTAAGCCATTCTTCTTTATCTTCTGGTTCAGTTGTATATCTTCCAGCAGTATCTAGAAAAATTGCTCTGTTCGAAAAGAACCAGTCACAATTTCGCGTTCCACCAACACCTTTTAAGCCCTCGTTCCCAAATGGGAACTCTAAACCTGAGTTTTGAAGGGCAGTTGTTTTTCCTGAAGCAGGTGGACCAATAAACATATACCATGGTAAAGCATAAAGTGCAGATTTACCAAGCTTTCCTCTTCCAAGCTTTGATTTTTTTAAAGAATTTATTGCCTCTTTTAATTGATTTTTAAATTGCTGAATTTCTGCCTTTTTTTCTGGGCGTAAACTTTGCATCTGATTATCAGCTTGAATATTAATCGATTGTTCAATATTACTAGCACTTTTAGCTTCTTTTACTTTGACAAATAAATACCAAATAAAGTATAATAATAGAACAACTGCTGAAATTAAAACTCGTTCTATAGTTGATAATCCTAGTTTTCCACCGAAGATAAATATCATGATGATGATAAGAAAAATTCCTACACCAATCATAATTTTTTGACTTTTTAAATAACGGATAAGTACATTCATTAAATATTTATTAACCCATAATTTATTGTTTATTCATTAAATTACTTATCATTTGAATAACATCATTTGCTTTATTTGAAGTTAGATATGATATAATAATATAAAAGAATAAGCCTATTGAAAATGCTGTTACAACAACAACCCAGGCTGGTATCTTTTCTTTTACCACATTAACAATTGCATCGTGTGGACGACCGTTTGGAGAAAGTGTTTCAGAATAGTTTCCAAGATATTGATTTAGAGTTTGATTTAGATCATCAATTATTAGACGAACTTGTTCAGGAGCTTCTAATTGGTATTTACCACGATATCCAAGTGCAAGACAAAGATAATAGACTTCCAGTACATCGATATTTTCTCTTTGTCGTTGTCTTAGCTCTTTAAGTCTCGTGAAATATTCCTCCCCGGCATTGAAACTATTAAACAGTTTTAATTGAAGAGGATTAGTTAACCATTCTTCTTTTCCTTCCCAATTAGAACCCAAAATAGTTTCATCAATAAAAGCTACAATAGCAAATTTTGCCGATTGAATTTTGCTTTGTTCAATTCCTTCAGTAAGTGCTTGTCGTTCAAAGTTATCAAGCAGTTCTAAAACTCTATCCCTCAAAATATTAGAGTTTCCGTAATCATTAGTTGCTCTTAGTTGCAATATTAACATAAAACAGTCTGAACATAAGTCCGATAATTTATTTTCAGAATTATTACGTGTCTCAAATATTGCCATAAAATACTTTCCCTTTAATTTTAATAATTTTATTTTCGTTAGATTCTTTGTAAAGCTTAGAGTGAATTATGTATATTGATATCGGTACTGAATATTTTAATAATAAAATAGTTATTTGAGTATAAATTAAATTTTGAAGAGCTATATTACTTTTAATAGAGGAAATAATTTATTTTAAGGTATAAACGAAATTAATTGTAAATCAATCTGAGTATAGTCCTTTGCTATAAAAAATGCCAGTGTTTGTTTTTCTACAATTTTATTCCAAAATCTTCCTTCCTGTAGAATTCTGAAATAATGGTTTTCCGTATCCATTGATAATCCAGAAGGTGGTCTTGCAACATACTCAATATTTACACCTTGTAAACCTGCTTGATTAACCGCAAATATTTCTTCATATGCTGCAATTTTTATGTTATTAGAAAATTCCGTGATAATAGTATTTTCAGACTTACTGCTTTTTACTACAATAAATAATTGAGAATCAATTTGTTCTTGTGAAAGGTTTGCTACAAAAAGGGAATCACTTTTTTGATCTAAAGGAATTAAAATATCAGGTTTCGATACTCTTTTTTGAATATTTAACAGAGTTAGTAATTGTTTGTAAATTTTATGGAATATTTCATTTAAATTTTTATGATTATAGGGCTCAAAATCAGTAGAGGCAATTCCGCTATCTGTCATTATTGTACTGAGTTGTCCACCTAAACTTAAAAACATAGAATATACAATTTCTGGGTGGTAATGAGGAGTGTTATAATACTGATTAATAATTGGGATATACATATTAATCGCTTGAAGAAGGAGTAATATTTCAACATCAACTTTAGTTATTTCTTGTTTGTTTGGATTTAACTGACTGTATAACTCATTGCTCTTAGCCACTAAACCCCCTAATATTTCTCTAATGCAATGCATTATAGAATCGGAACTTGACAAATTCAAAATTGTTGGTATAAAATCTTTATCCATTAAATAAGTACCATCAGAGGAACGTACAATCTCCCCAATTTTTAATTTACTAAAATCTTCGAGATTTTCATTTCCAAATTTTATATAAAAATTCGGTGATGCAATTCCAACTTGTCTGAGATTTGAACCAACATTATCATCTAATAAATCAATATTTTTAAGGGAGTACCGGGTCAATTTATGCTCGGAAAAATCTTCTAACTGGCAGTTATTTCCTGTCGCTTGTTCTAAAGGAATAGCCAAGTAAACTTCTAGTTTATCATCAATCGCATCAAAAATGTTTTCAAATTGTCTTGACCTAGGTAAAGAGTTATTTTCGGGAATATTAAAATATAATCCATCTGGCATAACACCACTACATTCCACTAAATTAAAATTACCATTGACTAATAAATTGGTATCAATGTGTATTACAGTAAAGCCCCAATTATTGAAACTTATTGAACCGATACGCTTGTTCAAATTATATTGAATATATCTGTCCATTTGTTGGAAGTGGTGTGGATCTAATTTCATACCTTCATACCACACAACCTTTTGAAGTTTTGTCACTTGATTCTCCTAAATCTTATAAGTATAAATCGTTAGATTAATTTGTTACTGAAAGAAAATTTTTACCTATTGTTATTTTAATATCATCATTACCTTTTGATATATCTATTAACTGAGACCAACTATTTTTTGCATGCTGATAAAAGTCTCCAATAACTCCGATATATTTTGTCTCATCGTTTAATTGTAAATCTTCTAAATAAAATGACTCACCTGGAATCATAATTTTCTCTATAATAGAATTTGGGATTAAATCTTTACCTAATGTTTCCTCTGCATTTCGCAATAAAGATTCTCGACTTGCCAATTTAAATTTTTCGGAACTTCTAAGTTGAAAAATTTTTATTTGAATAGCATTCATATCATTACTATCGTCAGCAGATTTCATTAAAATATTAACAGTAGGATTACCACATCCTGTTATAATGAGCAAGATGAATGAAATGATTATAAAGGTTTGTACTGATAAAAACTTTTTATGAATAATCATTATTTCTCCAAAAAATTAAGAAGTTATTCAGAATTTTCAATTGTATTTATTCTTTTTTGATACCCTTTTATGAATGCGGGTCTAAAGTGTTTTTTTTCAATAATACTAATATCCAATCGTAGTTTTTTATTGGTAGATTTGATTGTTTGTAATGATTTAATTTTCGTATAAAAAGGGATATACTTATAAGGTATTTTAATATAGCCAATTTTGAGGATATCATTTTTAATTTTATTTTCTAAGATTATCGGGTCCATTTCATCTAGAATTTTTTCAATTCCATAATTAAATGATTCTTTGTAACCCTCCAATAATCCAATTTGATGGGATAAAATTTTATTCAATTCATCCTTAAATAAATATAATCTTTTTTCACTTTCATCATCAGAAATAGATGGATCAAAAAGAAATTCTTTTAATTTTTCAACACTTTCTATTGGTAATGATTGATAAATTGTTACCCCGAAAAATTCTTGTCGAAATTGCCAAAATCCTTGGATAAGTTTAGTAACTACCGCTAACAGAATATCAAAAGAATTTGATAGGTGTGAGTTAAAAGAGAAATTATCTCCTAATTTTTTAGAAATTTGTTCATTCTCTGTTTTTGGGTCTGAAATTTCTCTTACGGAATGAACAACATTTGGATTTAATGAATTCTCATGGTATTTCTGTTTTTTTAAAATTAGATATTGATCATTAAAAAAGTCAGCTATAAGAGGACCAATGTTAGAAAAATTTATTTGTGATAAAGCTCCTAATAAATCTATTTTAAAATATTCATCGCGCAATTGGTCCTCAATCATTGAAAATTTTTCTGATAATTTCTTTAAACTTTTAGCTAGGTCTAATACTTCGTTAGTAAATGGACTGGAAAATAACATAGTTTTATCATTAGCAAGAATATCATTTTGTTTTTCAATCTGAACAGACCAACTAAATTTATAATCACCTATCATAAATGTATCATTTTCGTTTAGTGCATATCCAATTTGTGCTTTAATTTTTTCACTATTTAGAAATGTATAATTGCGACTTCCTAGGTCAATTATTTCTATAATATCGTTATTATTTATTAATTTGGCGTGAACTCGTGATATTATTTTATTTTTATCTTCTAATTGGATATCATTTTGTGAATCTCTACCAATTAAAATTGGGAATTTATGAAAAACAAGTTCCTTCTTAAAATTCCGATTTTTTGGTTTAGTAATTATAATATTAATAGCCATAATATTTACCAAAAGTCAAATTACTGTTTTTAAAGCTTCGCCAAGTCAATTACAATTTCTTAGATCGAATTTTCCCATTTGTTAATTTTAATGTCAAAAATTTTTAACAATCTTCAAATAGCAAGTATTTTGTAATTATTAAGTCTTCTGATTTTATATAATTATGTTTTTTATGTCCTTCTTAACCAGAGTGGTCAGTAATTAAAAATCATTTATTGTCTATTTAAGTAATGGTAGATATTATGTAATATGCTTCATATCAATTTTATTTAGCGAACATTTTAATGTTAGAAACTATATACTATTATATAAAATGATCTTATTTTCATCAATAACGTAGATACGTGGTTTTTAAAAGTGATGTTTTTATAAAGGTTAGTTCAGGTTCAATAGAAATTTATTATTATCAGGGAGATATATAAAGGTGAGATGTTTTTTTATACGATTTAGTGCAAAGAATGGTTTAAATAAGTCTTTCATTAACTGCCTTAGCTACTGCAGCGCTGGAGGAATGAACTTCTAATTTATCGTATATTTTTCTAATATGAGAATCAACTGTATGATAGCTAATGAATAGTTTTTCGGCAATTTGTTTTTTACTTAATCCTTCAATAAGTAGTTTCAAAATTTCAATTTCTCTTTCTGTTAATTGATAATCTTTATGTACTGGCACGAAATCTCTAAACATTCTTAATACTTTATTAGCAATTGAAGAGTTTATGGATGCACCGCCATTCAGTACTTCTTTAATAGATGAAACTATTATATCGGATGATGAATCCTTCAGTAAATATCCTGAAGCGCCATTGCAAATGGCTTTAAAAATATTCTCATCATCATCATGAATTGTTTGCATAATTATTTTTGCGTTCGGAATTAGTTTGTTGAAATGTTTAATTCCTTCAATACCGCTCATTCCTGGTAAACCAATATCTAATAGAATAACACTAGGATCAAGATCAAGCTTTATTATTGAACTTAAGGCTTCTTCACAATTTATAAAGGAATTGTTACAAACCATCCCACTAATTTGATTTATGAAATTACACAAAGATTCTCTGAACAAGTCATTGTCTTCTACTATTAAAACATCAATATCTGAATTATTCATTTCTTTTCTTTTCTTCTAAAATTTATTTATAAAGCTTTGTTTAGTTGATGTTTTAAATTACCCGAATAAAAGCTTAAGTATATTTCATATTACTTCTACTTATCATTATAGATATAAATGGAAAAATGGTCAATAACGTATTTACGCCATTTTGTATTCAAATGTTATTGTAGTTCCTTTCATACTTTCGGAACTTATTTGTAAGTTACCATTAATTTGGTTAGCACGATATTTTAGGTTTCTTAGCCCATTACCATTATTTTTAGAATTTAAATTAAAACCTATCCCATTATCTGCTACGGAAAATATAAATGTATTGTTTTTCTTCATGATGCTTATGCTTACAAAATCAGCTCGAGAATGTTTAATAATATTTGTCAGTATTTCCTTATAGATTAAAAAAATATTCCTTTTTACATCCGGTTGTAATTTCTCAAGAACATCAAAGTTAATGTTTTTTATTTCGTGCTTTATATCTCCCAACATCACATTTGCTGTTTCAACCATTTTAGAAGCTAGTTGATCAATTTGATCTGAAGCCGGATTGATAAACCATACAATATCTCGTATTGCTTCAGCTGATGTTTTCGCAGCACCATGAATTGCAGAGAGATATTTTTTAATCTCTTTGTCATAATTTTGTTTATTCTTTACCAAAGAACTTAGTAGAATAATACTACTTAAATTACTTCCTATTTCATCATGCAAGTCAGTTGAGATTCTATTTCTTATTTGCTGCTTCTCAATTTCCTTTTCCGATTCCAAAACTTTTGTTTTGTATTCCGCTGCTTCTAGTTTAAGTTGTGATTGCTTTAATTTTTCCTTTTCTAACATAGTCCTTCGTTCATCTTCTTCTTTTTTTCTTCTTTTTTTTGTCTTATATTTTTTAAAGGAAAAAAACGTAATAATGAAAACAATGGCATAAGTAATATAAGCCCACCAGTTTTTCCAAAAAGGAGGTTCAATTATTATTAAAATTGATTTACCTTTATCATTCCAAACACAATCAGCATTTGTTGATTTTACCTTAAAAGTATACTCACCCGGATCAAGATTTGTATATGTCACGTATCTTCTAGAGCCGCTTTTAATCCAATCTTTATCAAATCCTTCCATCATATAAGCATACTGAATAGTTTGAGGCGAGTTATAATCCAATGCAGCAAATTCAAACGAAAAAACTTCCTGATCATAATAAAGTTTAATCCTTTTTGTTGTTTGAATACTTTTTTCTAGGATAAAACTACTTCCGGTTTTTACAGATTTATTGAATATTTGAAAATCTGTAATTACAAGATTCGGTTTATATAATGAAAGTTTAATCTTAGCAGGTTCTAATATATTCAATCCTTCTGTACTTCCAAATAGTATCAGACCATTATTAATATTTAGAACAGACCCTTGATTCATGATTTGACCCTTTATCCCATCCTCAGTTGAAAAATTAGAAAAAGATTTTTTACTCACATCGAAAAATGAAATTCCTAGATTGGTACCAAGCCATAAATTTCCATTGTTATCTTCAACAATACTATTCACATTGTTGTCGGACAATCCGTCTTTTACAGAAAAATGTTCAATTTTTACATCGATATCATAAATGTTTGAATTAGGTTTATTATTTTTTATTACAAATTTGTTTAAGCCATTATTTGTCCCTACCCATAATGTCGTTTCAGAATTATTAGAGCCTTTATTTCTTTTTGTTTCACATATTGAGTAAATGCTATTACTGCTTAATCTTTGATTTTTATCCCCAGTTATTAACCAGTGATAAAAAATGCTTCCTTCCTTATCATTAAATAAATTTAAACCTCCACCCTCAGTGCCTATCCATATTCTACCTAATTGATCTTCCTTAATTACCCATACATTATTGTAACTTAAGCTATTGGGATTTTTGGGGTCATTCAGCCAAATACTATGACTTCCAGTTTTAGGATTGATTCTTGCGACACCCACACCCCAATATCCTATCCAAATATTTTTCTTTCTGTCTTCAAGCAGTGACTTGTTAAAATAAACTGATTGACCTCTGTATTTAATCTCATCTAAATCCCAATTTGTAATTTTATTCTTAATATAATTGAATTGCTTTAATCCTTGTCCATATGTACCAACCCATATTTCATCTCTACTAACTGATTCAATTGACCAAATATAGTAGCCATTAAATTTAGATATATTTTTTATCTGAGGTTTAACGTTCATATTGCTTAATAAATACAATCCATCTATTGTCCCGATCCAAATTCTATCGTTTTCGAACATAGAGATTGCAGTTATATTTTTTTTATCTAGCGAAGAAGTAAAATTATCATTATCGTAATTATGTCTAGAGGAATTAAACAAAGTTGATTTCGGAGTTATATAACTTATACCACCTTCGGTAGCTAACCATAGAATACCAGTTTGATCTTTAAATAGTAGATTGATTTGATCATTAATAAGGCTATATGGATCATTATCATCATGAATAAATCTATTAGTTTTACCTGATGAAAGATTTATTCTAATTAAACCTGCGTAAGAATTAATCCATAAGATTTTCTCACCCTCTATAATTTCATCAATTGTATATCCGCAGCTTGTACCTAACTGCAACTTATTAGGATTAGCAATTTTGATTCTTTCGAACGTAGAGTCTATAGAATTATATTTTGTTACATGCTGAAAAGTTCCTATGAATATTATATTGGGATCAATTGACGATTTTGATAATGTCCAAATTATATTGCCACTTAAACTATTTGAATTATTAGCTTCACAATAAAATATTTTAAAGCCATCATTGGGTTTATTTGGGTTTAATATATTTAGCCCATTATATGTACTAACAATTATATTGCCGTTATTATCTTCAATAATTGATGTTACATAATTATTGCTTAAGCTGTTAACGTCATCTAATTTTACTGTCCAATGATCAATTAAACTATTTTTAGGATCTAATTTGTATAAGCCATCTATTCTAGTTCCAATCCAAATATTACTTTTACTGTCTTCATAAATAGATGTTATACTATTATATCCTGAGACATCTGACTTTAGCTTCCAGTGAGAAAATTTATCTTTAACATGATCATATTTATTAAGTATTCCATCTTTTGTTCCAATCCAAATATTTGAATTGCTGTCCTCGAATAAAGCTTCTATATAATTATTTGAAACACTATTTGAATCATTTGGATCGTGACGGAATACTTTGAAACTATAACCGTCATAACGGTTTAGTCCATCGCTAGTACCAAACCACATAAAACCTATTCTATCTTGAATAATAGTAAATACTCTATTGTTTGATAGACCACTCTCCATGGTAAGTTGTTTAAATTTAAGCGGCTGAGCAGATATCTGTAGATTTAGCCCAAATAGAATGAGTGCTGTAAAAATATAATTGTAATATTTTTTCACTATTTAATCTCTAAAATTTTAATAGTATTTTTATTCTAATTTCATGATCAATTGAACAGCTTCATGATTATTAATCCAGAGTTTGCACATTAATGTACTTTATTAAAATAGATGTTTTTAATTGGTTGGGTCGGTGTCGTTCTATATCAATCGAATTATTTGGCAAGGGGAAATCCAATATTTGATAGAATTACTTCCAAATATAAATCAATACTAATAGTAATACAATAAAGAAGATTAAAAACTATAAAATTTTATTCTGGATATTAGTTTTATATGCTAGATACAAGTATCAAGTATATAAACATATAGTATTTATTATTTAGAAGCGTTAATGTAAAACTTAACTTTTTCGATAAACTCTTTGCTGTCTATTGGTTTTGGTATGTAATCCGTTGCACCGGCATCCAGACATTTTTCTCTATCGCCCTTCATGGCAAAGGCTGTAAGAGCTATGATCGGAGTTTCCCTATATGAAGGAATTTCTCTGATCTTGCCAGTAGCTTCGAATCCGTTCATGATAGGC